>QGNH01000629.1_pt1 | contig 37315 bp, 53 predicted proteins | sample 1735481 | NCBI WGS metagenome assembly QGNH01 (sample SAMN09239004, study PRJNA386568) | Viral metagenome, whole genome shotgun sequencing project. | reverse complement strand
TCATTGACACGGGCTTGTATGGCTTCCTTCGCGGTGGCTTTTGGTACTATGGCGGCGGCGCTGGCGTGCTGGCGCTGGGTTTGGGCCTTGGCCCTAGCATCTCGGGCACGTACCTCGGGTTCCGTGTGTCGAGGGATTTAAATCTGTACGGTTCTCTAGCAAGTTCAAGACCAAGCGCTGAGTGGTTACAAATAGTAAGCAACAATGTGGAATATGCCTACCAAATGTATAAAAATAGTGGTTGGAAACCATGGTCGAGTTATAATAGCGGTGCATATATAGCGAAACTGTAATTTAACAATTCATCTGTATAGTTCTAGTAGCAACACTGTGAGGTGGTTGGGAGCCTTGTTTTAGAAGTATATCCTGGGCTTTCGCCTATTGCTACTAGAACTATACAGATGGACGAAATAACTTTAACAAACTTAGATGGTTGAATGCAGGGTAGTAAGGGAGTTGAAAAAGCGACGGCTACGTCCCACTGAATAAGTCGAGTATACCAAGTTACTACCTTGCAACTCAGCTATCTAACGAAAGGATAAATATGTTTGAAGAATTAACTAACCAAACCCTCCTAGACGATATGCTTCTAGATAAGTGGATATATACCCTAACACGAGTAGGTCGTAAACACATGACACAATATCAACTATGGCAATCTTGGATAGAGGAGTAAATTATGAACCTAAAACAACAATTCAAAACAGCCGACAAAGCAATTAAAGACTTGGGTCTAACTCACCCATTCAAATTAAAGGATATTAAAATCAACCCAAGATTAAAGAAAGAGCTAATTGAACATCAGGCCGTAATGGTTATAACTCCTAAAATAGACAAAAACTTTAACACTAAAAACTTATTTGACCGATTGAAAACTCTTTGGGATAAAGACGACAGTTATCTTTACGATGGATGGTCTAGATATTTCGAAAATGACTACCAAGAAGCTAAAATAAGTTTCGTTTACATGGACGGCTACCGAGGGCTTTATGGGAAAGGTAAAAGTTTAGAAGATAACAAAACCGAACTCGCTAAAATGAAAGATTGTCGGTCACTCAATCCGATTGAATATATGTTGTTACAGGTTATTTACAAAGATAGCCCATTAGATACTGGATGGAATTGGACTAGATTCATTGACACGGGCTTGTATGGCTTCATTCGCGGTGGCGCTTGGTACAATGGCGGCGGCGCTGGCGTGCTGACGCTGTATTTGAACTATGGCCCTAGCGGCACGGGCACGTCCGTCGGGTTCCGTGTGTCGAGGGATTTAACTCTTGCCTCTTCAACTCTTAACTCTTGCGACCTTAAATCTTTAGAGATTGAGATTGAGACTATTAAAATCAACGGACGTGTTTATAAACTGAACGGACGTGTTTATAAACTGGAGGAGTCATGAAACAACCTAACCCTAAACAAGACAGTGAGTGGATAGTAACTAATGTGTTAGGAAGCAGGACTTTTAGATTAGAAAACGATGCTTATGATTATGCAATAAGAATTATTCAACAGACTGGCTTTAAATCGAAAATAATGATAGTTGATAATAATTCCTAGTATGTGTATAATTATGTATATAAACATAACAAAGGAGTATAACAATGAACATTTATATATCACCAGATGACGAAAAGCAATTACGACAATGGCATTCTGAAAATGACGATAGAACTATGAGTGGCTTAATCCACATCTTGCTAAATTATTATTTTCAAATTTATGGGGTTGACCAGCACAATCTGAATGATTCGTCTGAACTAGTATTATTACTATCAGATAATAGAAAGAGTAGTATTTTTATTGACCATTCTTATATATCTGAAGGCAAAAAAATGAACGATACTAAATTAGAATTAATACTGATAGAGTATGGTAATCGAGTCTTAGATATTAGAGATGGTATAGAAAACCCGACATTGGGAGAATTATTCGACAACCCTAAACAGCAAATTGCTAACCTTATCCAAACCTCAATCCAAGAAGCAAGGATAGATGAGTTAAACAAATATAAAACTACTGTAATAAATGGTCATTGTTATCCATTTTATTCAGATGAGCTAGAAACATATACTGAAGACCGCCTCAACCAATTAACAGAAGATAAGGAGTAAGCAATGGGTAAGAATAATAACTTTGTAGACATTGAAGAATATAAACAAACCCTTAAGGAGGCAATTTCTGACTGCGATAAGTGGCGTAAACATTATAAGATTACTGACGCAACCCCAAACCAGTTACACTTGTATAATATATTCACTTCTGCTAAAGGACAATTATCTAGTCATTTGGCTTGTATTGAAGACTTCGGTAAAACTTATATGACAGAAGGTAAGGAGTAATTATATTAGTAAACTGAGTAATTTTAAACTAGGATATGAATATTCAACAACTTTAAGGGAAGAAAAGAGCAAGATAAAGCTTAGAACTATATTATGAAAAATCTATACCATATTTCACCAGAATATCGTGCTTGGTATAACATGAAATATAGATGTTATAACCCTAATTATCGTGATAGTAAGATGTATTTGGGTCGTGGTATTGAAGTTTGTAGTAAGTGGTTGAATAACCCCAAATCTTTCATGGATTATATGGGTAAAAAACCTACACCACATCATTCGCTAGACCGTACCGACAACAACGGAAACTATGAGCCAAATAATTGTAGATGGTCTGATAAAAGGGTACAGGTGATAAATAGAAGTATATTGAGTAATCCCTATGGATATCCAGGGATTAGAAAATTGGTATCTAAATACAAAGGCGAAAGATGAAGTGCTACTATTTGCAGGAAAAGATTGGGGACTTTTAGTAGTAAAGAGGAAGCAATAGAAGTTATGATTGCTGCTGAACATGAATACGACAAGACACTTGGGCAAATTAAGAAAGAATTACGAAGGAGAACGGCAAAATGATTAAAAAAATTATACACAAATTAGGCTTATGCCACAAATCAAGAATGGGTTATAACTGCCACGGGTCTAATAACTATAAAGAATGCGATTGAAGGTTATTTATGAAATACTATAAAGGTGCAGATAAATTGACCGAGCAATTATCTATTAATGTATCGGAGAAAATGCTTGAGCAGATTGATACATTCAGCCAACGATTAGATTTAACTAAAAATGGTGTAATTGTCCTTTTATTGCTAAAAGGTATTGACTTTTACATAAAACACGGTTATAATGAGATGGTAAACGATAAACGACGAAAGGATTGCAAATGAGTCGCCTAATATTAGTTTTAGGAAAAAGTGGAACTGGCAAATCAACCAGTCTCCGAAACTTCAAAAAAGATGAGATAAATGTTATCTCAATTACCGGAAAAGAGCTTCCGTTCAGGACAGATATCAAAGCATATCACCCAAAGTCTTATGCTGAGACGTTAGCAGGTATTGAACAAGCTAAAACGCCAGTCGTAGTGATTGATGACGCTAACTATTTGATGAGCTTTTACGAGTTCGCGACCATCAACGAGGTAGGCTATTCAAAGTTCAGCCGAAACGCTGATAATATGGTTAAATTATTCAACGCCATAATCAACAAAGAGACTGACCAAAACTTCTATGTATTGGCCCACTCGGCTGAAACTGAAGATGGGCGATTAGAGTTCAAGACAACAGGTAAAATGGTTAGTGAGAAATACAATATATCTGGTATCACTAACATTATCATCGAGAGCATTATGGACGATGCCTCTGGTGAGTTCGTGTTCAGAGTTCAAGCCGATGGGCGAGGGGTTAAAACACCTTTAGAGATGTTTAATTCGGTCACAGTCCCCAACGATTTAAAAGCAGTGAACAAAACTATTAACGATTATTACAAGGAGACAACAAAATGAGTCAAGTAAACTGGGACGATGTAGACCAATTGCCAGAAGGCGGTAATAAAACTTGGTTTGATGTTGGCGTATTCGAAGTGCTGATAGATGAAACCAAACGAGGTCAGAACTCAAACGGTACGCCATATTTCACATTCAGCGTGATTGATAATGTTGACCCTGATATCACAGCCCCCCTAGAACGAATTAAGAAGTACACCAGCGATAAAGCTGTGGGCTATACTATGCAGTTCTTACAATCAGTTTTAGTGCACAATGCTAAAGCCGAAGCACAAAAAGAGGTTGCTAAAAAGTATATGCACAGTCTATCTGATAGCGACAATTTCGACATTAAGAAGTTGCACGGTGCACAGGCTTGGCTAAAAGTTACTCAGAGCGATAGAGAGAACCCAAATGGTGGTTACTATAACAACTATGAGTTATATGCCTATGAGCCTAAAGTTGAAACGGTTGCCCCAAAAACAGCAACGACAGCCACTGACTTGGTGTTCGGTAAGACCGACCAAGTTGATATAAGCGAAGTCCCATTTAATTAACAGATAAGTAACGACGAAAGGATTGCAAAATGACAAAAATAAATCAAATTAAGAGTGCACCAGGCTTTGAGTATTCAGATATACCTCAACGTTCACCAGAGTGGATTAAGGCTAGACAATCACATGTTAGTGCTAGTCGCTTAGGTGATTGGCTGTCAGTTAGCCGCGCAAAAGGCAAAGAGGGAACGCCGTTAAAAGCAAGACTAGATTATGAGAAAGAACTAGCCTACGAGCGTCAGTTCGGAGTGTCGTTTGAGCATTTTACCACTCAAGCGATGGAACTCGGTATTCAATATGAGCCTATCATCAGAGACAAGTATAGTAGGGGTTTCGGTATCGAGGTTACTCCAGCGGGGGTATTTGTCTCTGAACGTTTCGCCGCCAGTCCCGATGGACTGGTTGGTGATGACGGGTTAGTTGAGATAAAGACACTCGGCGATGCAAGTTTTATGGACGTATTACAAAATGGCGTGCCTGAGTGTTATCACCTACAGATGCAAGGGCAGTTATATGCCTCAGACCGCAAATGGTGTGACTTTGTAGCGGGTAATATCAAGACTCAGAAGATGAAGGTGATTCGTGTTGAGCGTGATGAAGCCACAATCGAACGTATCAAAGAGAGCCTTGAGGTATTGCCAGAAAGCTTTACCTTCTCAACCGAAGGTATCTTTGATTTAAAGGTCGAACAAGAAGTAGTTAATACAATGGAGGTAATGTTTGAATGAGTAAAATCGACGACTATGTATTGCAAATACTAGAACAAAATAACTTAGAAACAATCGAAAATGCTGTATGACTATCAAGAAAATTATATAACTAATCTCCCTAAGCGAGCGATTATGGACGTGGAGTTGGGGTTAGGCAAAACGATAATGGCGCTTGAATATATCAAGCGCCATGCCGACCCTAATATCCCACTCTTAATCGTTGCTCCAGCCGCTAAGACCCGTTCGGGGGATTGGAAGCGCGAAATTGATGCAGTTTGGGGCGATGATAAACGACCAGAAATTAGGATTATCAGTCGAGAGCGCTTAGCAGTTATGAAAATATATAGTAAACCATTGTGGTGGCAATTCGTGCCAAAGTTTGGTGGTCATCAATATAATGTGCTATGGGACGAAGTTCAACTTGGTGCCAGAAATCCGTCTAATTCAATCTTCCAAAAGATGAAATATATAACCGAAGGCTCTGATATATTTTTAGGTTTATCAGGCACACCATTACCAAATGGTTGGCGAGATTTCATTGGATACAGCCTATTATTCAAGTTTACGCCTAACATTACGACTTTTAAAGCTCGCTATTTCAATATTGTGCGCTATAAAGGTTTCCCAGAGATTGTTGGTTATTACCACGAGGACGAAATGTCGGAACAGTGGAAACGAATTAGCCGTCATATGACTAGAGTAGAGGCTGGTGCCTCGCTACCAGACCGACAGATTATACCAGTTGACTTTACACCGTCATATAATGAGTTAAAAGAGTACAGACGAATTAAAACCGAGCGGACGACGCTTGAAGGAAAATTATTAGATACTAGTAGTGCTTTATGGCACGCGACACGTCAAAGCCTAATACCATTAAAACTTGATTATCTACGTTCGATATTGGCGAACACAACCGAGAATGTCGTAATATTCTATAACTACAATACCGAACGTGACGCTATATTAGGGCTTCTAAAAGGCTTTAGCGAAAAAACCCTATACGAATGCAATGGATTGGTTAAATCGCTCCCAAGCAAGCCTGAGTGGTTTGGTGTGCATAATTCAGTAACTCTTGTTCAATATAAGTCAGGTGCAAGAGCGATTGAGTTGACATACGCTACAATCACAGTGTTTTTTGGACTAACATATAGCTACGAGGAATACAAGCAATCACTAGGTCGTACCTACCGAAATGGTCAAGAACAAAAAACAGTTGTATATTGCTTTAGAGTATTAGATACTATTGAAAAAGCAGTATGGTCATGCTTGGCAAAAAAACAAGATTTTAACGATAATTTATACGATGAGTGAAAGTACATTACAAACGAAAGTTATAAAATATCTTAAAAGTAAACAATGTGATGCTGTACTCAAATTAACCCCAATGCCTGGGATACCAACTGGTTTCCCAGATATTTTATTCTTAAAGGACGGCTTTTGGGGTTGCATTGAACTTAAAGCGTCTAGAACAGCACCTTTTAGGCCACTACAGCCCGAATGGCTAAAGCGACTAGATAAAGCCAGTTGGGCTCGTGCCTGTTACCCTGAAAATTGGCAAAATATCAAGGCGGAGTTAAATACTCTGTTATAGCAAAAAACCTCCGTTGAAATGCGGAGGTTATCTATTTGCCTATACTGCTTAACAGCGAGGAAACACTAATATAATATCATAAAGACGAGTGGCCCTAAAGTTGAGTTGAGCCTGAGGACAACTTCCATGAAGTTCCGACACGCATGGTGCTATCACTCAACACAAACCATACCGTTTTATTCACTTTACTCGCCTATTGAATTATAACACGACCAGGTTTATTATTTAATTAGCACATTACATTAAAAAGGAAGTGATTGTATTGGCAAAGAACAAACGTCGTAAGATGAAAAAATCTAACGGTGAGTGGCAACTAGCTGGTAAAACAAATCATCATCACAATTTAGCCAAGTCAAGAGGTGGAACATGGTCTCAGATGAATATTTTAGTCTGGGATGTCAATGTCCACAGGGCGTTTCACCTAATTTTCGGTAATCGTACCTTAGAAGAAGCCGCCGAGTTTCTCAGGCACATGAACGAATTAAAACTACTTGGCATCGAACCTGACCCTAACTGGGGTTAAGTGCTAGGGGGGTTAGCTCCACAAGAGCGCCCCCATTTTTAATTATTTAAGTAAATATCTAATATCTCAAGGACTAATCTACCTATTTTTATTTCGACAGGTAAATCTTTGTAGTTTTCGGAAGCTTCTTCATCTAGCTCGATATCATGGCCAACAGCATTGTTAGAGTCTTCAATATCGTCTAGTATTTTATTGAGTTCTAGATGTTCCATTTTGTTCTCCTAGATAAGGGTGTATAAACAGTTCTTCTCTGATATCGTATGTATCCCACTCCATACCACTGTCCTAGAAGTTTTGAGCGTCGGCGGGATTGTTAAGGCCGCTCAATAAGTTAATTATCGCTATAATTGCGCTATCAACTATTTGAATTGCTTGGGTCTGATTTGGCACAAAGAATATCAACACGCCAACAATCGTTCCTAATATTTGTATGATTACTACTGGGCTTTTTAATCTTGATAATACTTGTTTCATATCATTTTCCTCCTTTCAGGAAATAGATAATTCTCTGGATAAGTGTTGGTTTAATTGACTTAATTGATTGTGGCGCTGTCTTAGGCTCTGTAATTGGTTTCGTAGCTGTAATAAGAACTCCACCAGTCTTTGAGTCTAGTGCCGTTTGTAGAGCTTTTATTTGCGTCTGAGCGTCATTCAATTTCAGATTTAAGTCTGAAACATTTTGTGCTAAGCCAGAGTCTTTGACCTGTTCGTCTGATAATTGTTTAGTTAAGTCAGCCACTTGCTTTTCGTGTGCCTGTTTGTACTGCCAATAAGCAATGCCGTTTTTATTAGCGTAGTCTAACATAGTCTCAGTTGTCTGAAAATAATCAGTTCCAACTAACCCACTACTAGCTATAGTATCGTCTGACCACGTATCTCCGTAGATACCTAGAGCATGGTAGTATACTTGATTTTTATCTATCATTATTTCTTCCTCCACTATTTTAATTTTACCAACGTATTCGCCCCAACCACGATAGATTACTTCGCCGTTGTATTTAGTATAGTCGTCTATATAAGCTTGTAAAGACGGGTATTTGAACATCCCTATATGCACGCCGCCTTGAGCACAAGCCGCAACTGATCCATCTGGGCACGATATAGCGACATCACCCTCAGTCTTATCATTATCGTCTCTTGGGCCGTTTGGCTCATCTATATAAATTGGTACATATAAGCCGTTAGGTGGATTTTCAGCGTGTAATATATTGTTATCGGCGGCTACCATAGCAGACGAATATATACCGTTAGTACCAAAAGCGTTTTCAACGCCCTTTTCGCACCAACCGCCTGTATAGGTGATATTTAAGTTGGGAGTCACTAGTTGTTTAAACATAATAACGGTAGCCTCCTATTACTGTTTTCTAAAATCAAATATTATAGATATAGTATACCAAAATATAGCCATGACACCACCTGTAATTAGTATCCATTTAGTAATAGCGGCTACTACTTTAGCGGTTCGTTGACTGATTATGACGTTATCTTCTTCTCTTTTAATTATTCGCTTTATTGTATCAACTATCTCTGGGTCGGCTAACTTAACTAGGGGTTTTAATTCATCAAGTTTAGTATCAACACTTTTGTTATGAATATCATTATCCCTGATGTGGGTATCTAATTTATCGCTAACAGATTTTATTTGAGCCGATTCGCTGACATCAATATCGTTTCTCTCATCGTGGTCGAGCTTATGGATTGCGGTACGGGTGCGTTCAACCATTGTGTTTATCTAATCTATCGTGAATACGTTGAAACTCGACTAGGTGTTCAGTATGGTGCTTATTGGCTAACTTAGTATGGTCTGAATGGAGTTCTTTAGATTGTTCCGACTGTAATCTTTGACCTACCATAATAATTGAAAGCATGACTAGCTGAATAAATGTTTGACTTAACCACTGTATAACTGTCTGAGGCATAATGTTGGAATAAGGGAAACCTATAACAGCTAAGATAGCGAAGATTAAAGCCATCATCATTGTTCCAACAGCACTCGTTATTTTAATTGCTAGGTAATCGCTAAATCGTTTCATATTACTTTTATTCTACCACTAACATTACATCATTTAAATAAAAACGTAACCAATACACCAGAACCGACAGCTAGTATATACAAGAACAAAGTGCGAATTATATTCTTCTTGAACCCTATTTTCCTAACATCTAGTTTGGTAATGATAAATAACATTAATATCACCATTGGTATAAAGACTACGATGCCAGTAGTCTCGTTAAAAAAGAAGCCGATAATGGGAACTACAGCACTCGTGAAGTATCCTAAGCCTGTGGATAAACCGCATAAAAATGAATTCCTCTCGCTAGTAGAGTTATCTATCGCCCCACCCATAGAAATAGATGAGGTGACGGCACGAGTCACAACTTGTATTGTAACCATACGAGATATTAGATTAGGCAAGGTCGCTATTGGGAACAATATAAGGGTTAAAACTGTAGTGTTTGACCCATTTAGCCCATCAATAAGCCCAAGTAGGTATTCGTCTTTAAACTGATTTAGATTTATCATATTCTAATGCTCGCTATTTATAAGTGCTAATGAGATAGGCGCTGGTTGATTGATAGCCATAGAGATTAGTGACGGCTCGATTATGCTCAAATTAATTGGTATCGGCTCAGTCAACATAATAATGATAGCCCCTGAGCTAGATACTCCAATACTTGAGACTGTAGTTAGGACAGTCAAGTCGATTGGTAATGGTTGGGTAATAGTTAGCGCTAATGGTTGTGGGGCTGTTATAGACAAGTCAATACTATTAGTGATAAATCCTTGGACAACAGCACTGACTATTTGGGTACCTGGGGCGCAGAGTATACTGCTGGCGGACTGGTTGACCCTAACATCTATAAATGCCGCAGCAGTTTGCGTACCGCCAGTAACAATTAGGTTAGCACCGATTTGAGTTATGCTCGCAAGAGCATGCCCGATGACGGTTTGCGTACCAGTCGTAAATAGTAGGTTAGCCCCGACTTGAGAGATGGTTGCACTTGGACCCGTACCGATGGCTACTGCCTGTGTACCGCCAGTGGCCGTAAGTGTGGCTCCTACCTGCGAAATTGTGCCATTAGAATTAACTAGAAGCCCATTACCTGCGAAGTAAGTTCCTCCGAAATAATTGCCCCCAAACACATTAAACTCTCAGTCTGTAGAGCGACTTCTTGGACATTTTGATTATATCTTTTATATTCTTTGGCATAATTATCCTTTATCTTAATAGAACTATAAATAACCACATGTAAATGTTATCCTAGTTGGTAAATCATCGGCACGATTATAAATAGTACCTGGTCCACCTGTACCTAGCGCACATTTTGTGTTGAGATAAAAAGTAGTTTTAGTTGTTAATACTAGTGGAATTATATCTTTTTCAAAGAATTGGGAACAACCTGTAGTGACAGTATTACCATTTATAGATGACGTGTTATCTATGCTACTCTCGGTAGCAGATGAAGTTGATAGTGTGACAAATATAGTACTCGCTGAGGGTGATGTATTATTCAATTGACCCTTTACTGAATATTTTGGTATCCACATACCAATCGGAATAACTGGTCGCAACCCAGTGTATAACTCATACCAAGTATTATCAGTAGGAGTTGCTTGACTTCTGATAGTCCCTGAATCACTTTGAGCAACACTCCACTTTGTCGATAATAGCGGAAACCCAAACGGTGACCTAACATGGCTATAATAAAATGCAGTAATAGCCGCACTAACTAAGGTATAGTCAGTTCCGCCGTAAAGCGTAATAGTACTATTCGTTATTGCTGTACAGATAAAGTATTTGACAGTTGTTTGTGTTAGTTTTATCTTATCACCAAGACTTATATAAGAAGTTAGGTCTATAGACGTTGTAGCCACGAATGTAGGAGAATCGGCAGACGAATAAGTAAGGGTTGAACCGTTTGTTATCCATCCATCCTGAATAGTACTATTCCAGTCAGTACCATTACTCTGCATTATATTACCTGAAGTTCCAGGTACAGCGTAAGTCTCAGTTGAAGCAGCCCATGAAGTACCGTTGGATTTTAGAACTTTATTGGTGGTTGCACCTTGTGGTAGGTTACCCTCTATATCAGTTAAAACCTTAGCAGTTTCGGCATTAAATATCTGGTCACCGACTACGATAGTCCGAGCTGATGTTCCTTCTTGCGCACGGGTAATTGTTAATGTATTTGTTGAGATACCCGTTACTCTAACTATTTCAGAGTTAGTCGTAATAGGTAGTGCTCCGTTAGCACAAACAACCGCATTAAATGGAGGTGTCGGAAATAAAGCCCCTTGACCTGCAGTGACTACTAAAGACGTACCAGACGTAGCCGGTGAAGGAGCGGTCGCCACTGCGCTATATGCCAGATTAGAGTGTGAGTCGAAGGCCATTTTGTACCTCCTTTTATGATGATGCTAGATTAAATACGCCGTTAGTTGCATCCCAAGTAATGATAAACGTGCCACCACCTGATGCAGTTTGCGAACCACCGAAGTCGATGTGAGCAATTGGGTGCCCTGATACGACATACAATTTGGCGGCAACTGCTGTAATACCTGCGCCACTTGATGTCCAAGTAGTTGTACCTGCTGCACCACCACCAAACGCTCCAGTTATCTTACATAGTTGGGTTGCTACAGTTGCGGCACTTAATGTTCTAGTTCCAACTGCGCCTCCGCCTGTCGAATAGCCGCCCGTTGCAGCACATTCTGTGCCTGATGCAGTATAAGTTGCATCTGCTGCTGTAAAAGTTGATGCACTAAATAATGCACAGTTTACTGTTGCGGTTGTCCAAGCACCGCCTCCGATTAACATATCGTTTAGATAAGCTGAATATACATGTGTGACTACGGTCATTTTATTTTNNTTCTACCCCGATTGTAATCGAGGGAACGTTAATTGTTGTACTTATTATTGGATTACCTTCTTCATCGACCCCATCTTGCGTAGATGTTGCAATACCTCTTATTATAGGCAAACCGTCCTCGGCGTGTCCAGAAACTTCGTATTCTTTGCCTTCTATTTCTATCGTTTCCATGTTTTCTCTCCTTTAACTTATTGACCTTGTTACGTCTGCTATGACTATGAACTGACTCTGTTGGAGTGACATCACATTACCTGAGCCATCTTTCACCTGAACATCGTAATAGTAAGTTCCAGGCGTAATATCCTGAGTCATAGCGTTGGTGATAGTTAGGGTTGCCAAACCTGATGTAGGTTGAGCGAAAGTTGAGGTTTTTAGAGCAATTACAGCGCTACTATCCGTATCTGCCGTATTGTCCTGATTAGCATTGACTGTAAAAAATACTGTTGACCCAGTCAGGTTAAATGGAGTTATTCCATCTGACTGATAAACTTGAATATTGACGACTCTAGAGTCGCCTCTGATAAAGTTCTTGATTGGTTTAGATTGTGCCATTTTTACCTTTTATACCTTTCCTATGCTATCTCGTAAAATCCATTACCAGATATTAAATTTCCACCACCACCAGGGTATGTATTATCGTTAGAAAAGGTCATATAGATTATATTTGAACCATGATTCACTCCAGCGACACCTTTACCTGTTGACGCACTTTCCTTACCAACGAAACACTCACAACCTATTCTTGCGGCTGTAAGTGGAATGGTGAATTTCAAGGCAGTTGCGCCCGTACCTGCATCTGTTATACCGATTACCACCGAATAAAAGCATAACTTACCAATAACCGAGTAATTACCTGAAGATGTATACGAAGTTATCGAACCAGTTTGCGCTATAACCGTCGGTGTATAGGCAGTTGATGCACCACCAATCTCCCCTGCAGCAGTACTTAGCTTAGAGTTAGTTACTGAATTAGGGGCTAATACTGAGTTAGTTACTAAACTAGTTTTGAACGTCCCATCTTGATTATATGTTGTGAGCAGTGTATTTATTAATTTGTTATACCCATAACTACTGACAGGCACATAAACTTGATAGGTTGAACCACCAGAGTACACTTGGTCTGTGCCTATAACTGGCGCTGGGTTGATAGCCAAACTTGTAGACGTGCTAACAGTCGCTATCCATTCGGTATAGGTTCCAGCCACTTCATTGCCCGAAGCGTCAACTTGTCTTATAGCGACTATGAAGGCGGTAGCAGTTGGGAAACCAGTTGTTGAGGTCACAAGTAAAGACGTATCACCAATTTGTTTACCTGGTGCAGGTAAGATAGTCGCACCACCATCGGCGGCAACTTGTAGAAAATTATCGGTTAAATTAGCTGTCATAATATTTATTATACTCCTATTGTTTGTTGTTGATATAGCATAGGTATGGTATATCCAGTTATATTTATTGCACTCAGCATATAATCAGTTCCAATCGTATTAGTAGCGATACTCCACCTTTGTTGGTTGATGATATTGCTCACTTCCATATCGACAACGGTTGAGCCGACAGTCGGGAATATGACAGACGCGACAGTACTTGACCACCCTCTTGGCGATTGAGCATTTGGGTTAGACCACGTCATATCATCCCATGCAGTCTTAGTAGAACCATTAGTTAAGGTAACAACGACTGACTGACTAATAGTTTGTATATTATTATCTTGGTCAAGATATTGTATCTCGGTTTGAATTGACCCCTGTGGGTTAAGCAGTTTAAAGTAAGTATGATATGAACTAAACATCTCAGTTCCACTTTTCCCAAAGATAATATCACCAGAGTTGACAACAGCAGTAAAGGCATACCCATTATCAGCGTGCATAGGGTTGACACGATTTAAGTCTAATTCCATCTCAACATTATTATTCAATATACAGAAGTGGATTATCCCACTATTATCCTGATATTGCCACATTTTGTCAGCTCGTATACGCCACTCTAATATCCATAGCCCATTACGAGTCATATCTAATATCCAAATAACGTTGTTAGTAGCTGAGCCGTCTACTGCTAATGAGAAATAGATACGCCCGTCAACTTCTAGCGCCTGTACGTTGCTAAGATACGATTGATTAATTCGCTTTAGGTCAGGCAAGAATTGATTGCTGATTGAGTCGGTAGACAGGATATTAATAACGCCTGGTTTTATGCCAGTCGTCTTGAACATTGTGCCAGTAAGGTAATAAGCCGAGTTATTGTATACCGATACTCCACTAGGCGCAGGCGTACCGTCTTTTGAGGCGCTCTCAAGGATATTTGGTATCTCTAACGTGAAGTCTCCAGTTGTAGAACTAACTGTCTGTGAACTGAATACGATATGGTATAACTTCCCACGTCCATTTGGGGCGTAGGTTAGAACACTCGGATAGGTGGAACCAGTACCGCTAGGAAACGTAAATATAGCAGTTGGTATAGTTGAACCACCAAAGTCAACATCAACCCAACCACCAATATATGAGCTAAAGTTGCCAAGACTTTGACCTGAACCTGAATAGTAAATACGCTGGACGTGGTTAGGGTCGCCAGTGCCATACAGAGTATTAGCTATATTGACAACTTGCGATACGACTGGACCAGCCGAGTTATTAGTGCTTGATGGAACAGTGTACATACTTGGGGTTATTGACCCATCGTCTTTGAAAGTTAAACCAGTAACTTGAGTTACTAGGTTGAGTTGACCACTAACATTGCCATAATAGACATTATAACCAGTCGCCCTCGATACGGCAGACCATGAGACTGTTATATATTCAGTTGCTGGTGTCCAAAAGTCACGAGCCGTGCTAGTTGCCTGAGAAGTAGCCGTACTGGCGTTAGTCTCTCCGTAAGCCGTTAGTGCAGTAACAGCATAATAAGCAGTGAAGTTAGTACCTGTTAGACCTGTTGGCGTGAGAGTCGGAGCGCTTGGAGCACTTATACTCGTAGCACTAGTAACAGTATTGGCGATTAGGTCATAAAAACTTAGGTTTTGGACACCATTGGCTATATAAACACGCCTGTCCTCGGACCCAGTAGATGATAATATCGAGGCTTGAGCAAAAGATACTGGGGCTGTACGGCTGAATACATCTGAGCCACTGACAGCAGTCCATGTAGCGCCATCTTTACGAGTGAATATCTGACCGTATGTGCCATTATCTTGCATACTTATCTCATAGTAAACTGATGCACCAGCCACAATTTTAGCAAATGTGCCAATACCTAATATAGGGTTAGTCGCCTGTGAACCATAGTTCCAAAAACCTGGTCGTGGTCGAGGTATTGCGTCCTGTTCTAACCATACATTTTGCATTTTAGTTAGAGCCGTCATTGGCACTCTAGGACCGCTCAAAGTTGAAACGTAACCAACAGGGAACTTGGTTTGAGGTATACTCTCAAACTTTTTATTCACCTTAGATGCAGAGGCTACGTACGGCATTTATCAACCAGCTCCGTAGACAGGTGCAGGCGTGCCTGTATTCTGTTGCATAGTGCCATATGGGTTATTAGGCTGTTGGTAACTATTACCTTGGTTGCCTGTAATCATCTTGCGATATAAGTTTTGTGCCATACCACTGAGGTTAGGTACTTGGTCTTGTTTGCTTGGGTCATTACGAGCTAGTTCAGATGCCGTAGCATAGATTAGGTATTCAGGTATATCTATCATCACAGGGTCGTTAGGATTGGCTAATTGAGATGGCATCGTGTAACCACCGAATTGAATTGTCGCTTTCATATACTGTGGTTGGAGCGATGTTTGGTCGAAGTTTATGGTCAAGTTACCCAGATGCCCATCGGTACTACCAGTAAGATAAACCTTGCCAACAGTGCCCGCAACTGAGCCTTGCTCGCTCTTGCGATTTGGGTGAATTACTTGGAAGCGGTCAAATGTCCCAGCCTGATATGGTGGCACTGGTAAATACATTAGTACCCAGTCTGACAGATAGATAACACCAGTTGGTATATCGTAATTCAACATAGACAGATTAGTGATTGGGTCAAGGGAGTAGTTCTGCCATAAACTATCCCATAAGTGGTCATTATCGTGTGCCCATTCATTTAATAGACGGTTGGCTATAACCAGATACTTATTGCTGTCATTAGTACCCCACAACGGATAAGTCGTGTTGCCTTTATACGCAATATGTATTTGCTGGATTAAACCATTCGTGGGGTCTTTCGGGTTGTCGACGTTCATACTTTTATTGTACTACCTTTCTTACTATTTTTTAACATAGATGTGGCTGTAAACTTTTTCATGCTATTACCTGACAAGCCGTTAAGTTTTAATGGTGCATTTGAACCATAATGCCTAACAGTGCCTTTCATAGCATTAAACATGTCTTGGTTAGCTTTTTTAATCGCGGCACGAGCATAAGAGGCTTCACTTGAACCGCTACTGCCAGAACTGCCACCGTAGCCGTTGCTTAGTCCATTCATCCAGCCAGCAGGCATGATACTATAAGTCCCATCTGGGTTTTGGTAAATGTCTTTAGCGAGACTGGACATATCTTTTAATTCCTTATCGGTCGTATCTGGCATACCTTGTAGCGAGTTAGTAGAAGCTGCCTTACCGACATTATATAGGTCAATAGCATCATAATAAGCAATCATATTCTGATAGGCTGTTGGGTTTGCGTTACGGATAGATGCTCGTGTTGCTTTATCAGAGTTTGTGTAATTAGTTAGATAATTCTGTAGTGTGCTATCAGCTACAGGATAGTTCTTATCAGGCACACCACCTTGGGCTGCTGTCATTGCATTAGTGTAAGTGGCTAAGTCAGAAAATGCTTTAGATATTTGTGGGTTCTCAGACATTAGCGTTGCTTTAGCCGTCGCATCAGTTGTTTTATTATATTGGTCCAACAAACTCTGGGTATTAGTATCAAATGTTGGGTAGGTTAGGTCGTTCATAGTGAGCGGTTTCCCATCGGCACCTGTATAACCCTTACCTGTTACATTATTTATCTCGCCCTGTGAATACTGTTGGCTACTAGGGTTAGCGGATTTTGGTAAACTGTTATAAAAAGCTGAACGAGCCGTAGTTACATCTTTTATCCACGGGTTGGCTGTTCCGATAGCCGATTTGACTGAACCGTCACCAGCAGAGAGATATTGCATCATCGTACTTAATTTATTACCCGTTAAGTCCCAGATTGGGTCATGATTAGCATCAGCCTTTTCAACGTTCTGTACTGCCGATAAAGCCTTGTCATTACCATATAGTGCACCATACGCCGATACCGACGTAACTGGATTAAGCGATATAGTATTACCTTGATTATCTTTAGAACGCCCTATAAACATATTAAAGGCATTGGTAGCCTCTGTGTCACCACTCAAGGCACCCTGTTGTTTATCAAGAGCTCCATAATAACTTTTGGATTGTGCATATCTAGCGTTGGTATCAGTCGTAGCACCTGGCGTATTTAATAGCGAACCGATTGCACCAGTAGCCTTAGGGGCAGCCGCCGTACCTGTGGTATGTGGCATATTTATTCCTAGAATAGCCGATGATGCCTCCTGAGTTGGTGTATTTTTACCTTGGGTGACTTTTGATGTATTTTGATATGGTGCTAGAGTTGTACTCAAGAAATCATTCACGCGACTGTTAGGAGTGTTGAGCGATTGTCCAGTATAGTAGTTTTTTCCTATCAACTGGTCATAACCTGCTAATAGAGTAGGTGACAAGTGAGAAGTGACAATCGACGGGACTTTCCCAGATGCGATCTCGCCTGGAGCCGCGGTAAGTTGCTTGATAGTGCCTAGAACACCTGGCGAGTGTACAGTGGCATTATTGTTACCCGTAACGCCCTGTAGAACATTGTCAGCGACTTGGACTGTTGCGGCACCTATCGCTAACCCGACAAGTGGGTTAAGATTCCCGTGCACTAAACCAACACCAGTGCCCTTAATAATATTCAAGTTTGTTTTAAGGTAATGAGCGAACATTGTGGTAGCGCCACCAACGTGAGTGCTATCACCTAAAGCATAGTTGACAAGGTCAGCAGCATCAGCACCGCTCATACCGCGTTCTACGGCTGTCTTGTAAATAGATGTGCGAACATTATTCTCAAGTTTGCTCATAGCCTTAGCACCTAAATTGACACCACTTACATCTTTACCAGTAACCTCTTTAATCCCTCTAGTTATAAAGCCACCCTTACCAAAATCGGCATATTTCGTGCCACTAGCGGCAGCAACTTCCTTATCAGCGTCAGATAGGTTAAATTGGTTTTTAAGAACATTGGCCATGTTAGCAATCTTGTTACCAGGCATCTTCCACGCAGCAACAAATTCAGCATTCCCCTCCTGGTTAAGCATGTGGATTGCAGGTATCATATTTAGGGCAGCCGCGTCAATACTATTAGCTGCATTACCAACCTTTTGTAAAATACCGCTAACTGGTGTATAGCCACGCCCCTTGAAAGCTTTAGCAGCCTCAGGACTCACTTTCACTAGGTCGGTTTTAGATAAACGTAACCCCTCGGTCATGTTATTGCCTAAATCAGCAGTACGCAGACCATTCTTAATAACGCCCTTGTTTATGGTTGATGCACCTGTATCAAAATAATTTTTAATATCGTCCCGAACGTCACCATTAGTTAATTTGAACCCTGCATCTTTACCTTCTTGGACGGTATTGAATACCCGTTCACCATTACGATAACCATTGTATCCCTTATTTTTACCAACCATTTGAAACTTATCCTGGACTTGCAACACCGCATTATCTTTATCCTCCTGTGACATCGTGTCCCAAGCATCTCCAGCAACTTTTTGAGCAACTTCGGTTATACTATTTTTCGATAAGTCCCAGTTATGTGGAAAATAGTTTTCACGATAATCAGTAGTGCTACCACCCCAATTCTTATCTATTTTATACATCGTATCAGAACCCTTTTTAAAGGTGTCGATAGCGTTTTGTACTTTTATCGGGTCATCGGCTGTTTTAACATCTTTAGTACCTTCAAAATAATCCGCGAAATTGCCTCTATCATTACCAGATAATTTATTTACAGCCTTAACCGACTCGTTTTTGAGTACCTGAGCCACGCTTTTTGTGGCATCAGCCCGTTGAACGACTGTCTTATAATCGCCTTGAGCTGGTTTGCTATCGTTAGATACTATATTATCAAGTGTCTTAGCAGTTGTAGCCTGTTTGACGACATTGTCAGGCGTTGGTGCATTATCTACCGCAGTGTTCGCCTCTTTAACAGCAGAGACAACTTTAGCAGGTTCTACTGTCTTACTTACTTGTGGGGTAGTATCATTCGCCACCGTATTATCAACAGCCTTGACTGGCGTTTTTGTACCAAGACCGAATAATCCACCTGTTGTTGCACCAGGTAGTATCGAGTTAAGCACATCTTTACCACTAACAGTTGGTGCGCCAGTTTGTAAACCAGTCCCTAATGCCTCTTGCCCAGCCGTTATGGCAGGTGCTGCAATACCACCAGCTCCTGCGCCCATCAGAGCTTTTAGCACTACTGGGGTGAAGTTTTTGGCTGCTAGTTGAGATAACGTCTCAGCACCACCAGTCGCCAGCTCAGGTATGCCCGTAGCAGTTGCAGCCGCCATTATTGACCCGACAGCATTATTAACCGTATGTTCAGGGTCTGGAATGTTTTTCAGTTCACTATTATAGAAATTAGCCCTAATAGTAGGGTCTAAATTGTTTATCTGGTCTTTATGCGTGGCATTGAAAATATCTGAAACAATAGCATTGTCAGCACCACTAATAAGACCACCAACACCTTTTGCCATACCAGATATTGAGCCACCTACACCGTTCGCTACATCACTCACACCTTGTTGTACTGCGTTCAGTTTATAGGGCTGAAGTGACTTAGACGATGCGATAGGCGATGATATATTCACCGTTGGTGTATGTGTCGGAATAGATAATGACGGTATAGGCGATGATGCCCTCGCGTTCAAACTAGGGATAGTTGTGTTAGGCGTTAGTTTCTGGGCTACGGGATTATTGACCTGAACAGGTTTACTTGGTGTAGGGTTAAAAAGATGGTTAATACCATTACCAATAGCACCTAAGCCGCCACTAATGTCGCCGCCTAGAGTTTGGAAGAAGTTAGCCATTGCTTATACCCCCTCTCTTAAGATAATAGGTTGTTGGATGTCGTCTTAGGCGTTAAATCTGTTGCAGTTGGGGTTGTACCAGTCGTGGTATTACCTGTGCTAGCGATAGATGTAGGAGTAGCTGAATAACTAGCGAAGTTAGGCGTAGCACCTGCCGAAAATGTAGGCGAAGTGTAACTTGCCATCAAACTATCGAGCAATGATTGCGTATCAGTTGGAGCCGCATTACCACCACCATACGATATTTCCTGCTGTAAATTGTCAGCAGTAGTGTTAAGACCACCTAGGAAACTAGCTAGTTGATTTTGTTTTTGAGTATTAATCGTATCGTTAGCGTTTGTGTTGTTAGTAGCCTCAAGGTTCATATTGCCATTAAAGTTGGTATTATTACTAGCCTTTTGGCCAGCCGCAGCTTGGCCAATAGCGTTTGGAGCATCATATAAGGCCGCACTTGAACTACCAGCGCCGTTATGACCAAGCAGTGACATCAAGGTAGTGTAAGCGTTACGGGCGTTGTTAGAAATAGAGTTATTGTTGGTTAGATAAGATAACTGTAGGTTTTGTTTAGTCGCAGTATCTTGAGTAGCTTGTTTATTAAGTGCAGTATCGGCAGCCGAATTAATATTAGCAGTACCTGGATTTTGAAGACCTAATACTTGCTGTAATTGATTTTGAAGTAGTGATAGGTATGGAGTAGATGTGCCACCTGTGCCAGTCGTACCTACATTCCCAGTCGCACCTGTGTTAACTGTATTGCTAGTCGTGCTAGGTGTTGTTTTTTCACTTGACCCATCACCATTACCAAATACTGTTTGATAAGGAGCAGTGCCTGGACCTTGCAACAAAGTGCCGAAGATGCTCTTTGCACCTGTCGCGGCATCTTGTTGAGATTGAGCATTATTACCGCTAAGACCAAAAGATGGCAATCTTAAAAACGTACCCAATTGCGATATAACGTTCTCAGAAGCCGCAGGCGAAGGAGTGGCATTATTAGTTTTATTTGTAGCTAGAGTCGAGGACGAAGGTGTTAAATTTGTTACGGGTGAACTTATTGCCATGAAAAAATCTCCATAAATTAGTTTTATTTAGATTTCGCCATGTTAGCGTTTCGGCAGGTAACCGTATGTATCTTTAACTCTATCTTAGCACTTTATTATACAAAGGCAATAGGGCAGACCAAGAATACATTTCACGTAATCGTCGAGCTGTCAATAGTGAATCATGATATAATGCAGAGTTTTGGCACATTTCATCAATTTTAGCGGCTAATGCTTTGGGGTCTGTCTTATAATAAGTAATCCCAGGAGTTTCTTTATGAGCCTGAAACTCGCCCTCTTTGACCGCCTCTACTAGCCACTCTCTAGGCAACCATAAATTGTTTGGTTCAATGTCAGACATTATAACTGGCATACCAGCCCCTAATGACTCATTTACGGGCAGGCTTAAACCACCATAACGACGCGGTAATACCATTAGGTCATAACCGTTATACGCGTCCCAGTAGTTCTCATAAACACGTCCATCTATCTTGAGTATGACATTACGAGGTACTTTATACTGCCTAATTACCTGTTCCATAGCATCAAAGGCTTTAGTCGTTATAGTCAGTTCAATATCACTTTTAATATATTGTAGACATTCTAGTACAATCCCTGTACCATTTCGGTCATTAGCGGCTGGGACATTGCCAGTATGAAGTATTCGGCTAGGACGACCAATGTCAAGCGACAATGGCTCCCAATGCTCAGTAGTTATCGGGACTGGTAAGTAAACTTGGCTAGAATGGTTGTAGTCTTTGGCATGGTTATAATCTCCCTGATGCCATAATGACGGAATTGTTAGAATATCAGGTTTTATCATGCTTGGTCTAGTACGCCAAGCATAAAACTCATAATTAGGTTGCAAGACAGTCTTAATACCTAAGTCTCGACATCTAGCAAGCAGTTGGTAACTGTATGGCGTTTCGCACATAAATACAGTATTCAAACCCGATATGAACTTATCTATTTCTTGAGCGTTAGGTATGCCCTTTACACGCAAAAACTCGCATTCAGTGAAACGGTTAATATCACCGTCTTTGTCCTCTGGCAACTCAATGACCATCACCCTATCAGGTTTTAAATGACGACACGCCTCCCACGACTGAATACCTAGACCTTTGTTATTGTTACGAACTATAATCCCTAATTTCATAACCCATACTCTTTTTTAAGTTCTTCAACGGTATGTGTTTCCCAATACGATAGCGATTTAGTCGGGTCATTAAATGGATGGTCCCACATCTCCTCGCTTGGAGACTTAGTGGCATAGTTTGGCTCGTGTCCCCATTTTTTGACGAAGTAATCTTTGACAGCCCCCATATTAACCGTTAATAAACCAGATTGCAGGGTCAAGGCTATCCCTTGTCGTGTAGCATCTACATCGACGTGCGGGAAAGATATCCCAGCCAATTTTGTACGTTGTATCCAGTCACTATCATCATAGTAGGCTGGATAGAAATTCTCATCAAAGTAACCAATCGTCTCAAAGGTCGGACGACCAACAGCAATTAGGTGGTAACTGAATTGGCTCTCAACTCCCTTTGGGTCAGTTAATTTAGGTAGAAAGTCGTCCATACCTTGGTTGAATACAATCGCCGCCGATAGCATAATAAGATAATCTAATTTCTCCTCGACAACTCTATGAGCGCCAATATTCCACGCCCTAGATACCCCGAGGTTCTCTGGGTGATGTTCGTATTTTACACCATACTTATGGGCAAAACCCTCAGGGCTATTATCAATAACTAATAGATTGTCTTTTACGGATTGGCTCAAAGACCCCAAACAAGGTTTAGCAATAGACTCCACCATAGCTGGCATAATAACTAAATATTTCATTCTATTGTCTCCAACATCTTTATCATGCGTTGTTTATATGTATGGTTATGCCTAGCACGATTAGCACCCGCCAACCTGAATTGCTCGCGCTCATCGTTATGAGCAATAAAATAATCAATCAGCTTTCTCAGTGTTTCAAAATCGCCAAACTGATAGGTGACTAGTTCGGTATCTAAGTCAAGCTCACGTTCTAGCCCTTGTATTTTGGGGAATATCATAAACCCACCACGACCTGTTAGTTCATATAGTCTATCTGACCAGTAGTTCTGATGAGTGTAATTCGGTACTAAACTGTCACCGATCACAACTTTAATACTGGCTAGGGCATCATTTAAGTCTTGCCCACGTACACCGGTTTTACCACCAAATAGTTTAAACCTATCCCCATATGTCTTTTTTAACCAATCAACCAGTTCACCTCGATACAACCATTCTGGGTGATAATCGTATGAGTTACCAAAAAATGCCACATCAGCGGCATATTCTGGGCGAAAAGCCCCATCTTTAGCCTCGGGCGCATAAACACCTGCTGGCATATAAATATGGTTAATGCCTAGGCGTTCAAACTTAAGTTGCGATACTGGGTCACCATCTGGCGTAAACACATAGTCAGTAAACCAAAATGGGTCTTTCGGTATATCCTGCTCACGGCTAATACCCATATATAAATCTAGGTGGTACGAAACAGTAACTATACCAAGTTTACGAATTTCTTTAATGTCGCACAATGTAACATACCCACCCCAAGTACGTGTCCATAATACAAAATCTGGCGACTTATCGCTAATAATCGCTAATAAATCGCCAGTTTTTAACTCATTCTCCTGGACACGCTCGACGGAATGACCGAGCATATTAAGAGTGTTCGCAATATGAGTTTCAGTACTAAAAGACGGTATGAAATTGCCGACATAAAGAATTAGAATAAGTGCTGATCCTCATATATCACATCGACTAATTCGGCAGCTGGTTGGTATACATTACCATTAGAATCACGTAATTCTTGGCGTAATGCCGATGCTTGAATCTCACTTTTAGCTTGAACCGTATGCCCAGTCGGTTTACCATTTCGTCCTATAATACGGTAGATACGAGTTTGTGGTCGAATTACTGGGTTGTTGTCTGGTCCAATCCTAAAGTCTGGGTAGAACCAACTTTCGGGCGTGTCATAATTCTGCGAATAAACTGTACTCTCATGTATTGGAGTGTATATCTGGTCATTATTACGTTTGACATCGTCAACCGTTAATTCACGACTCGTAGGGGCTTCTATCGGTAAAGATAGACCTGATGAGTCTCCCTGTCTCGCTGGTGTCGAAATCTCGTCCAGCACTGATGTAACTGTTTTCTGTGTTTGTGGAATCTTTGGCATCATTAGCCTCCTGTCCATTAATGTTATATAAGTTACCATAGCACGTTCGTGGTCGCAGTTCAAGTAGTGGTCTATCCCAAACATCAAACATAACCTGTAGTTTTTGTTTATTGAACCTATATGGGAAGTGAAGTTCAAAGTTGTGTAAACCATCGTAACCGCGACTTTTCAACCAATTCTTGGTAGCAACTAACGAAATAGCCTGTCCCATATTACCCGAGCTTTTATAACTTGCTATTTTGTCATCTAGTGTACCGTGATAATAGAAATCAACATCTGTAGGTCTCGTAATGAACACATCGTCCATCATCAAAATAAAATCATCGCTTAAATCAGGTTGAGCAATGGCACCCTTAAGGTTAAGTGTTGAATTTTCGAGGTCAGAATAACCGCCTTGAGAACGATTAAGGCTAATTACACCTTTAACCCAACTAGGGGTATAGCCACTAATAAATACTTTATCGTGAGGTAGGTTTTTGAGACTTCTTAGTGAATAACGTAGAGTTTCGTTTTTATCACCTTGCCTGACTACATAGACTATATCCATAATTGCATTATACCAAAAAAGACTCCCGAAGGAGCCTTTCTTGTTCTGATACTCGATTAAGAGCTAGGAGTTGTACTATGAATAGCCATTCCACCAGTTTTAGCGTTTAGAACGAAGGCATCGTAGATTATACGACCTTCGACTAACCAACCGTTAATTCCTGGTGGATTATCATGGATTTTATAGTCCTCTAGTTTCAATGGAGCTACACAAGCTGTTGGGTGAATGAGAATCAAGTCAGTATCGTACGGCATGTACGTTGAAGGGACTTTGATTAAGGCAACACCATCAACTTCACCAACCTGACCGTTTTTCAAATCTGTATAAGCAAGGTCGCTGTTCTTTGAGAACGAACTATCTCGTTTAATGAAATTGTAGTAAGCAGGGGTGATGAAAGCCAATCGTCCAACCTGTGGCACTTTGTTATTATCAAGTATAGCGTTTGCACTCAAAAAGTTTGAGTAAGCATTACTTGTACTTGTAGTAGCAAGGTCAGAAGCATATTGCTTGTTGACGTGACAGTTGTGGTTGAACACACCTAAACGATAGATGTCAATCTCGGGAATGACTTGTAGGTCAATCTCGCGTGCCAATGCACGACCAGCCTCAGTAACATACTGAGATTCGCTCCAGTCGCCACGGTCAATTACGAATGTAAATGAGCGGTCACGGCTAAGAGTATAGGTTGTAGCAATTGTCCCAAGGTCAGAAGCTGAACCGTAACGGGTAGAACCCGAACGAGTATAGTTTCCTAGAGCGACAGTAGCGACGTTGTAGACAACTACAGCGTTGACACCTGCCCAGTCGTAATCTTGGTTGACAGCACTATCGGTTAAGCTTTTCAGCTTGTAGTATTCATCGACTTTATCAGAATATTTAGTAGCTAGGTTTTGTGCCATAGTGTTAATATCCTTTGGATGTTAAAGTTCTATTGCGGGAAATTACTTGTATGAGTTAAACCCTTGTTCGAACTGCTCGTCAAAACCGTTCTTTTGTGGCTTCGTGGACTCAGGTGAGACTGCACCTGGTTCCTCGGCAACATCTTTGAGATTAGCTTGTTTGGTCTTTTTATCGACTTGCTTTTTCTCGTCAGACGCACTTTTTTGCTTGCTAGCAGCATCGACCGCCGCATAGTAAGACTCAGCTTCCTCACGCATATATTCCAATAGGGGTGTTTTATAACTGATAATTTGCGGTGTTCCACCTGCATCGTTCTCAGTGACGAGTTGGTCACGACTATAGCGTTGCATCGCTCGGTTATAAAGCTGTTGATTGAAATCGGCTGAATTAGAATTGAATATCGCAATTTCTTGTGATACCGCTTCGCCGTCAGTGCGCAATTGCGCCCGACTTCGTTCAATATCGCCAAGGACTTGATTAGCCTCGAGTTTGCGCAGACGTGCATCCTCTGGTGTCTCAGCCTCTTTGACCCAAGTATCTAGGTTGCTTCTACTCTGGCGAATAAATTCGTCATTGCCACGCAACTGTCGTAATTGGTACCCTACTCGATTCTCTTCTTTTTTAGCGGTTGAATCGTCTTTAGCCGCCTCAGTACCACCCTCTGCGATTTTAGTGTCCTGTTCACCTTCTGAGGTTTCAACAGGTTGAGTTCCCTTACTTGCCTCAGGCTCCCCTTCGGCTTGTTCGGTCTGTTTTCCGCCCATCTCAATGTCCATTGCCTCTAAAACCTTCTCTTCCAAAGACTGTTCTGGAGCATTTTCCATCTCTGGCATATGCCTCTCCTTCTTGCTTATCTGCTTTTATTGTGGGTCGCGGGCCCGAGCGGAGGTGCTCTATTAAGCTAATGATAGCACAATTAAAAATAAAATACTATTTTTTTGCTTTAATTACAGGTTGGTAAGTCGCATTCTTAACAGGGTCGACAAACTCTTGCGGTACACCAGCTCGATATTGAGCCTGAGATACTTCATCCGCAGTATTAGTAACCCCTTTAGGACTAACTAAAGTCGTTGCAATAGTTTCACCTTTTAGGTTTTTGATTGTATATTCTTGTTGGTTGATTATTGACATAACTATTTTCCCCACTTCTTAATGCTTTAAATACTTTGATAGTTTGATTATACGCTCATAATCGTCATTAAGTAAACCCAAGGCGGTATTACAATTACCACATAACATACCCCTAAACTTACCAGTTGTATGGTCATGGTCAAGATGGAGCCGATGTTTATAACCTCCATCTTTTGTCCCACAGACAATACAACCCTGTTTCTGTAACTCTTCATACTGAGTCATAGTCAATCCAAACTCTGATATTCTCTTTTTTAAGTATCTCAGACTAGATTCATAACTCATTTTTAGTTTGTTTGAGGTATATATCTCACTATAATATTCTTTACTACCAACGGTTGCTTTGTATATTCTACTACCCAGGGGCGGTTTACCAATTTTTACCGTTGATGTATCCCCATACTTCCTAAACCGAGTATAATGTTTCCGACACATACCTTTGCATATAGACAATTTATTACACCCACTTACACTACATGGTCCAATATTTACTGGAGCTGTGTATCCCACTAATTTCTCTCTTAAATAAGCCTCGTGTTTTATCACCTTATTGCAATCACGGCAATAAGAGTCTCTATAACCCGACCTTCGCAGTTGGAAGTCATCAATAGATTTTATTTTACTACAATGTTTACAAATATAATCAGTCATTACCCCATTATACTACATTATGAGTATTATTAGTATTATCTACTTTTTAGACCAACGAGAGGATTGGATTGCGAAATTGGCTTCTTTTCGTAATTTTGGACTAGCACTTTTATTGCCCATTACTGCATGAGCGGCACCTTGGACACTTTTGCCTTTGCTATTAGCAAAAGCTGTGAATTTGCCTTTATTAGCTGGATTGATATGAATATTGCTAGTAGCTGTACTGACAGCTTTATCAGCCCTATCACTTCGCTCTCCAGCCGACCAATCCTTATTCATTATTTAGGCTCGGTATATGTACTATTTTTTGAAATACCTTCGGCTGAACCAACGGCTTTAATGCGACCAGCTTTTGGAGCTTTTTCTGTCATAGCTGTATCACCACCAACTGATTTTGCAACAATACCGTCACTTGAACCATTAGCGATCTTAACGGCTGCTTTGGCTCGTTCACTTACACCTTCTGAACCTAGTTGATAATCTTTATATTCGCTCATTTCATTTCCCCTTTATATTTTCTTAGCCTTAATACTTATTGGCGCAACACTCTCTTGTACCGGCATTTCTTTAGTACGCCCATTGCCAACGTCCATTACCTTATTCTTTGGAGTGGCTGGAGTTTTGCTCTCACCCTGTAACTGCACACTTTTATCACTCGTTTTCATCGCAGCGTCAGCAGCGCTCTTAGCTCTTGCACTAACACCGTCTGCACCTAATTGGAAATCTTTATATTCGCTCATAATTCTATATTAGCCCTTTCTTACATTAATATCAACAATTTGCAATCGACCTTTATCGTCATAATCAATCATTTTGCCCATAGGTACTGCAAATCCATGATGACCACCTTCACATTCAGCATAATTACCACGCTGAATAAATCGGCAATCGTGTTTACGTACCTTACTTATATCGTCCTCATAGTGGGCAGGTTGACCATTTTCTACGAAGTCTTGCTGAGTCGGCTCTGTATCCATGCCTCTAACTCCTGTATTTTCTTTACGTAACGCTTGCGAGCTTCTAACTCGTGGAATAATTTATCAGGTGTGGTACTTTTAATAGTCAAAACGCTTTCATTTAATCGACATTCACGTTCTAAATGGTCAATTATCATTTTAGCAAGTGGCAGCAATAGGTCTCGTTCGTTCTTTTGTTGCTTTTTAGCTCTGACGTTAGATTTTGTCTCGTCAATCTGTGGTCTAAACCCAGTATATAGAGCCTGAATATCATTATCGTTGTTGTCCATTTTGACCCCCATTCTTTTCTAACCAGGCTTGGATTTCATTCTCAGGTAGACCCATTGCCCTAGCGTGAACAATACCTGCGGCAACATTAGGGGCAACTCCCTTTTCGCCCATCACGTTGCTGACAGCGCTGGCAACTTCTTGTTGGTCATTAGGATTAGGCTGAAAAGTTGCTTTGCTAGGTAATACATCATAGTCACGTGGCGGGTTCTGTGGGATAGGCTGACCAGTTGCTGGGTCTTGTTGCGGAGGTACTGCCGTAGTCTGACGAATATTGGCAGGCGCTGGTTCTGGTTGGAACACACCACGAATATTCTGGTCAGGCACTGGGCCAGCAAGGACATCGGCAAGGCTGACTTGTAAACCAAGCTTTTGGAGTAACTGCAACTGAGCGGAAGGTGGCATATCTGGGTATTTAAGGTCAATTTTAGGTTTATCGAATACCATTGGGGGCACAGTTGCCGCTTGGTTTTTCTCTTTAGCTGATAATGGTCGCAATATCTTTTCAATATCCTTGACACCCAAAGATGTCAAAAATTCCACATAGAGTTGCCCCATATTAAGTTCATAGCCTGTTGAATTGATGTACTGTATCATGTATGGGTTCTGCTGGATAACTGTCATGAGACTCGACAATTCTTGGATATTCTCTTTATTTTGAGCATCTTTCGATGAGTCTGGGTCGAGTTTAATATCAACCGCGCCGTGTATTTTATCCCAATCAATCGAAACTTGTTTAGTATCAGGTTCGCCATTAACGTCTGTTGGGATTAGGTCTAAGCGACTAAGGTTAGCAGCATCTTCGGCAGCAACCTGCATCATCTCATCACCAGTCATATTGTTCAAATAGTCATTCATCATGTGCCTAAAGACACGGCTATACGTCTGAGCTACTTGTTTGCGATAATAGTTATCATGGCTACCTTCGCGATTTTGGTTCTGCTGTATAGCCTGAGGGGTCTTACCATTAGACGGGTCGCCTGCCGTAGCTGGAATGTCAATTGTGCTGGTCTGTTGCATATTAGTCAGTTGACTCTTGTACAGTTGGTATGACTTAGGGAACTCAGTCAAAATATTATTGCTGGTTTCCATCACATCAACTTTAGCCGTACCAGTAAACCAGAACTGGCTTGGCGAGTAGACCATTGAGTCAAGGTCAGTCATTGACCTATCACCTTCAACCATAATTGGTGGTTGCAGACCGATTTGATTAGCTAGAACGTGGAGTTGTGTCAAATAATCAAGTACGTTCTGCGTACCACCACTAATTTCGATTTGACCTGTACCGTATGGGTTGACTAAGTCTTGGAAAGCATACAGGTAGTGGATTGGTATATCACCTAGCGGGTCAGTATTAAAGCGTTTACGGACAAGTTGCACTGGTCCCAGTTGTCCACCATCGCCTGCACCAATATAGAAAGTGTCAAACGGAGCTTTCAAACCACGTTGATAGATAGTCGTAAACTTGAAATACTGCGCCATAACTGGGCGATTACGTTCAGCTTGGTTCTTTTGCAAGTAATCCTTAGTCTGGTCGGCATGACTGGCATAAATCTTTTTAAGGGCGGTAATATCCCACGTAGTCTTGCCACCATCAGTTTCAACACCTTCAGACTTGGATATAATCTTTTTGAGTTGTAGTGGTGTGTACCAAGTATCGACAAAAATGTAGTCAGAGTCTAAGTCGGAGCTCTTACCGACTTCTAAGTAAACATCACGAGGGTCTAGTATCACGAAATCTGACGTTAGTTCTGTGCCACTATACGTCAAGAAATCATAAATTGGGGTAGAACCATAAATCAAAGACTTGTACAGACTGAGTTGCATTTTATTGATAGGCGAAGTCTGCTTATTAGCGCGTGGCAAAATCTTATTATTCCAAATGATGTTGATTAGTTCCTTAAACCATAGGGCTGGTTCGCCCATTTCACCCGTAGTCGGGTCAAGCGCGCTTAAAACTGAGAAATCTCCAGTCATTTGTTGAGCTAATACGCGCATTGGAGTCTCACGAATAATGCCAGCCAAACTGCCGTCATTGACTTGTGGTATGTTCGCCGCTAAATCAGAACGCAACTTATTAGCTGCTAAACGTTCAAATTCGCGGAATGGTAAATGGAATAAACGCTGTTGTTTTTGACCGTCATAATAATGTCTAGAGTAATCCTCTGGGTCAAGCCACGATGTCATCTTTTTATTCTGTTGCATTTTCACCCTCTTCTTTTTTATTATCAAAACTCACCAACACTGCTGGATGGTCGTGCCTATTGTAAGGGTCTCCGTCGTGAGCGTTCCATAATACTTTAATTGAATATAATAACTGTACAAAATCTGGTGTCATAAGTTGGTGGAATGTCTTTTTATCACCTTTGTCAATCACCAACGTATATAATCTAGTATAATCAGTCCGAGCAAATTTACCACCATTAAACATTTCTATTTCATCATCGTGCAACGTGCGCCAACTAATACGGATAGGCATTTCGTTGTGGATTGATAAAAGGTATGGTATCTTCATATTTATATTTTATTCTACTAATGTTCGCTTGACAATACGCATTGCTTGTGATTGTGTGCCTCTAAACTCAAAATCTAGTTCTTTGATTTTCCTATTAAGGAAATCGTCCATACCGTCAAGCACCAATCGCAACAATTCATCACGGTTCTCAATTATCTTACTCTCCTCGAACCATATTTTACGAGTACGAGGCAAATTGCCGTGAAATCCATCACGTGTGATAGTTGCATCATCGCCATCATCTACTCGTGTCGTAATAGTTCCAAAACTCGGTTGTTTCATACTACTATCCTACCATAAAATCAAGGATTCGTTGTCTAAGTCTACCATTCCGTTGTTGGTTATAAGGTTTCGGTGGTTGCATATAACTTACTACAAAGTAAGCTAATGACCTTATGCCGTCAAAGTGATGTTGGAAACGACGATGGTCGTCCCATTTAGGGATTGTTTCATGGTCGCTCATACCACCTTTTTCGCGCCATTTCAAGTTTTCAATTTCCTGTACTAACCAATTATAAGCGTGTCCCGAGTCGTTATAGTCTAGTAGATTATCAGATATAAATAGTTTCGGTTTACCCGTAACTTTACTAATCTCACCATAGAACGCCATACGCTGGGCTAAATATTCATCCCAACCATTAGCTTTTATGGCTTGCGGACCAATAGCAGTCGGCACACTTTTAACTACTGGCTGGAGTGGCATACCAAGTCCCGACAACTCTTGTTGCAACCTAGGATTATCATTGTCAGTCCACCCGTTGATAATAGTCAGACCACCCTTGCGAATATTGCGTTGTTCGACAATCTGCTCGGGCAACAGTTCTTTTTTACGAAAACCATTGACGACGTGAATTGCACCCTCGCCGTCAATAGCACATAATAGCCAAGCAGCAGGGTCGGAATAACCACCATCAAATACTTCGTAATACTGCCACGTCGAGTCATAATGGTCGTAATGCCGAATATGTATATTACGGTCAAACCAATTGCAGACACCACCAACTCTCGCGATGAACGAACCATCTCGGCGAATACGCAACATTTCAGGGCTTAAACCTTCCGACATTTTCTCTTTTTGGTCCTCAGTCAGGTACGGGTTATCGTCCCAACCCATAGTGTGTACGCCCACATTAGGTGTTGTCGCTAAATACAGCTGGTCATAGACCCAAGTCACGCCATTTACTGGTGTCATTGTTAGCAACACTGCTAATTCCTTACCAGCCGTATAACGCATTGTGGCTTCCTCATAAATAGAATATGATGGTTCCTCATCAAACCAAACCATATCAAGTCCAGCACCCTGAAACTTGCTACTGCCCTGCTCGTATGACTTAAAGTTGACAGTCGAGCCATTCTTGAGCACAATTCGGCGTAGAATCTTGCCACGCAAGAACTCGCGTCTAATTATCTCACTTTGAGGAATATTAATCAGCAACGATGCTTGATTAGTCGACTCTTGAGTGTCAAAAGACGGGCTACAAGCCCACATATGGAACGGCATTTTGACTTTTCGACTAGGGTGAACACCACGGAGTAAAAGTGCCGCCTCATAACCACCAATAAAAGTTTTTCCACTGCGATTTCCTCCTAAAACTAGCCTAGTTTGGTGGTTATCTGCTATAATAGCCTTTTGTTTTGTCGATAGAATCGTATATTTCTCAGGCTGTTCGTCCTTGCGACGATTGCGTTCAGCTAATAACATCGCCAACTCGCGCTTTTTGGCGTTAGTCTCTTCTTTAGACATCATCTTTAGTACCGTCCATACCAGCTTGCAGACGTTCAATCGCGTCATCTAACTCTTCATTATTCAATTGTTGCAATCGACTGCTAATACTAATCTCACCAGCTAAGGCAAGCCTATCGGCATAGGTTCGAGGGTCAAACTTACTAGCTGTCCACTTCAAATTGTCTGAGGCAACCTTAGCATTAGCGGCTGGAACTCCTTCTGGGTCATTTAGAGTATCATAGGCAATATCCAGCACCTTTTCAGCCGCCCTATCAGCCACTGACTGCCTAGCCCAAACTAATGCTTGGTTAAACTCAGGATAATCGCGCCGCCATATATATAAGGTCTGTAAACTTGGGGCATCATCAATAGCATTTAAGGTTTTCGTCAACGTATAACCATCATAAATCAAACCGATAATCTTATCGGCTACATCGGGTCGGTAAGCCGTAATACTGCCCTCTAAGACACGAGGGTCTATTATCTTATTCGAACAGTCTATCGGATTTGTTGCCGTTGGTTTCATGCTCTAATGATAACTCAGCTAATGCTTTATCGTCAACCGATACCACCACACCAACCACAGTTTGAATTGTCTGAGCTTTTTTGAATAACAATAGTCGTTTCACCCCATCATTACACCGCACGACATGACTGTCAAGTTTCATATTACTACGCATAATTTGTTTCAGGTTCTTAATCCCCAATGCCGTATAACCATTCTGTGAACACCAATTCTCGTAATATTGGCGCAAAAACGCATAATTAGTCCAACCGATAATATCAGGATGGTTAGACTTTATATCTTTTATAAACGCCATAACTGAATTAGCCTCATCGTCATAATCTTCTTTAGTCTGCTGACTAACCGTCGACCACTCATAACAATAATTGTTAGCCGATATCTCCCGTGCCATATCAAGTAACCTAGTAAGAAATGCACCCAAAAACTCAGGGGTAAATGTCCGTGCCTCGAATGTCTCATCAATTGTGAAAGTACGGTTAAACTGCACCACCAATGTCCGCCTAGACGTGCCTTGACTCTTATCGGCAAAGGTTGGGATTGTATTAGCATTGAAGATACAGTGAACGTTGCCACAGACCTTGACCATATTCTGCGAATGAAACCTGTGAACAAAGAAATCCTCGTGTGTGCCGAGAGCCTTGTATCGTTCCGAATCCTCAATGTAAGCCTCGCTGGCTTCCTTAACCACGTTCGCAAGATGCCCATTTAAATTTGGTGCATCACGTCCATCCTCAATATCCTTGGGAGAGACAGACACCAAATTCTCACCAAATAACCTATACAAAACCGACAACAGCATACTCTTGCCGTTAGCACCTGAACCAACAAACCATATAATACCTGTCGGTTTCTTGTCCATTATGACAGGTGCACAAGCCTGCAAAATGTCGTGCGCCACTCCCTCGTCACCATCGGCTAATTCCAGTAAGTAATTATCCACAACGTTCAATGCATCCTGGTCCGAACTAGGAGCGTAAGGGCAGGTATAGACCGGCATAATGTCATCTAGTGTCTTGAAAGTCAGTGTCCGCATATCCCAAACACAGTCACCAAGCTGAATATAACCAGATAATTCATCCGTAGCATCCGCCTCTAAACGTGTATTGTAATAATCCATAATATCCAATGCCTCCGTATGCCTAAGTGACCGTCCCAATATGTCAAACAGCACGCCCTCCACATTACGCTCCCACCTAGTATTGTACTGGGCAATCAATGCCCCATTAAATACCACAACCCTAGTCGATTCGTCCACGGTGTTTAAGCGCAATTCCTTTAACGATAACTTTTTGTTTGTCTCTGGCATATAGAAGGCCCCCGTTATTGGCGGGGGCGACGACTAAGTATTGCACTACTATAATAGCGCAGTTGCCTACTAATGTCAACCCCCTAATTAATACTTAGTCATAAGTCGTGTCGTACCTCTAATATAGCAAATTGCTTACGTAGTGTCAATATGGAAATGGAATATTTTTCGGCGGGAAGTTTGCGGGGAGGGATATATATTATACACATACATATATACATACGACCCTATCCCCCCCATCAATTTCGTGGTGTTTGGGTGAACCAACATATATACATTTAATAAACCTGACACATCCAATTGTGATATAGCAAACCAAGACAATATATGTATATGTACAATGTATGCGTGTGTGTATATGCTGCTAAGTATATAACTTAAATATAGCTTAAAATATAGCTTAAAATAACAGTTTGTAACAAATGTAACGCTGTAACAAGTATTCCGAGTTAGTTGCACTATATACGTATATATATAAAATGAATGAAACAGAAAAATACTTGTTACATTGTTACACTACTGTATTATATGTTACACATTACGTTACAATCACATTATGTAACAGTTACAACCTTAAAATAAATATACATATACGCTGATATTGAGATTTGTAACAGAAAAAACACCAAATTATTTGCAAAAAAACTGTTACAATGGCATAATAACCACAAAGTCATGTACAATATACATAAAAGGTATTGACATTACGTATTATCTTTGCTATACTAAGAGTATAAAGATGATTAAGTATTGCAACACAATCAACTTGATGTCTTTAGCAGGATTGACAACCAGTAAGAGCGTAACCTTGCCAGAGCATAGGTCTCATAAGGCTACACAGCACCACTGGCTACAATCTAATTAATAGGTTAGCCAGTATGCATCGCAGACACTCTTCGGATGCTCTCTAGCGATAAACCGTCATACTGGCAAATACCACATATAAAATAAACAGGACGAAACAAAATGAAGCTAACAATCAAAGACTACACAATCAATAATAACGGTAAAGCATTTAAGTATGAGGTAGAGTTATGAACACAATACATCTAAACGGGGCTGACGCTGACAAGGTTGCGAAACTAATCGGTGGTACATTAATTATAGTGAATACTAGTGATGATACAGCAATGATAGCAGGTGGTGACTTAAGCAAATTGGGGGTTAAATAGTTATGAAACAATCACTTATGCAGTGGCATTTAGCACGAGATAATCAGATAAAATTATACCAGTTTTGCGAGAAGCACAAAGTACGCTCATCAATGGAATTAATAGATGATGATACTTTTCAGATGATGGGAATGAATATGAAAACACAGACAGATAATCAAATGGTTAAACTTACAACCGTCAACATATGGTATCAGTGTTTATTGGCCGGATACAGATTGAATGACATTGAAATTAAACATATACCTGTAAGGATGGAGGATTAAAATGTCAGTTAGTTTATTAGAAGTTATTGAAGCTGGTGGTTACGACCTAAATACCTATGATGATGCGATTTGGTTATTAGCAACCCAAAGCGAATACGAAGATTTAATCGACAAAGCTGAGGAATTAGTTGAAAGGAGTAGCGATGAAAATTAGCGTAATTTACATACCTACATATACCCGTTACCTGATGTCAAACATAGGTTTGATTGATGTAACGGATATACCACTAGTATAAAAATAACACAATAAGAAAGGAGACAATCTAATGAGTAAAGATATAGTACAAGATATCAAAGACAAAGTTGAAGCTGATAAAAAGGCTAATAAGCAAGACAAAACAGTTAAAGTATCGACATTACGAGCTATAGCCGTAACGATTATCGTTATTGCAGTATCGTTTGGCGCTGGTTGGAAATCCAACGACGTACACGATGCTCAATATACGAGCGAAATCAACAAAGCTATCACGTTACACGACGCACAGTTAAAACAATAAAGCTATTTAAAGCGCCTACAATAGCATTAAAATCACAGGCGAGCGCTACGCAAGCCACAGACTGTATATCGGAACTATCAAAGTACGATTGGGACTATAGCGTTGCGAGGGCTATAGTCCTAGCAGAGAGTAGTAATAATCCTACAGAGATTAACGATAATCCATCAACTGGTGATTACTCAGTCGGATGTTTCCAAATAAATCTGTACGGTTCTCTAGCAAGTTCAAGACCAAGCGCTGAGTGGTTACAAATAGTAAGCAACAATGTGGAATATGCCTACCAAATGTATAAAAATAGTGGTTGGAAACCATGGTCGAGTTATAATAGCGGTGCATATATAGCGAAACTGTAATTTAACAATTCATCTGTATAGTTCTAGTAGCAAC
>QGNH01000088.1_pt1 | contig 37331 bp, 63 predicted proteins | sample 1735481 | NCBI WGS metagenome assembly QGNH01 (sample SAMN09239004, study PRJNA386568) | Viral metagenome, whole genome shotgun sequencing project. | reverse complement strand
GTAGGAAACTAGGTCACAAAAGTAACAGAATGCTCTTATATAAATGCTACAGGGGGCTTAAATGGAGACCAACCAAGTAATATCAGTTTAAATGATGTAAATAACATCGAAAACATCTTACTTGGCAATGATGCCCGTTCTATGCTAACTAGCTTAGAAGCTACATTAAAGTTTGCAACTGGTGGTGTTCGTGATGCGTTTATTGCGCTTGCAAATACTAACCTTTGCGCTGACCTTCAAAAAGTACAAGGCGTATTGCTAAAATCTGCATACCCAACACAAGAAGGTATCAGACCAGAAGAATATTGTTCTATCTCTAGATTCCGTTTCTTTGTGTCCTCTAAGGCTGCAAGAATTCCTGGAATCTCTTTGAAAGGCAATACCATCTATACAATTCCTATGTATGGTCTTGAGGCTGCTGCTAAGATTGAGCAGAACAACTATACAGCGGTCATCGGATATCGTCCACCTTGGGTTGTTTCTTCTGTCGCTCAGAACAGCCAACTCTATGCTAAGTTTGCAATTGCAAGAGCAATAACAAACCAAAATTGGATATCTGGACTGAATGTAACTACATTCCAACCATCATAAGGAGATAGATTATATGCCTTTTACAATCGTTACTCAAGGTACTTTCACACAGCCGGCAACTGCTGTGGCTCAGATTATACCGCTCCCAAGTGGTTGCGACTATATGAAAGTTATCAATTATACACAGATGTCCGCTGCATCTCCAACAGCTTGCGTTGCTGGGGAATGGTTTGGCGGTGGTCTGACTGCAGTTAATGCTGGTTTGAGATGGAGAAAAGCTGGATCAAGCGCAATCTTGATCGACAACTTTACCGACTCAACAGCAACTAATGGATTTACCTATATTACAAGCTTTCCTTCCCCACAGGCAGCTCTTACAGGTACGACCATTACACAAGCAAATCCAGCGGTTGCCTCTGTTACCAATACTTATTCAAATGGCGATCAAGTCATTATTTATAATGCTGTTGGTATGGAGCAAATTTCTGGAATGACATTCACTATTTCTTCAGTGTCAGGCTCTGCCTTTACATTGCTTGGTTTAGATTCATCCGGTTTTGCAACTGCGGCGACATCGTTCTTTGTTCGTCGAATCACACAAAATCCCGTTGGAGTTACTACACCTGTTGCCCCTCCTTACTTTTTCATTACAAAAGTAACGCAAGCAGTTGGAGCAACAGTAACAACATCCCAAGCAAATGAGGTGTTTGTTGGTCAGAAATTAGAATTCACTGTTCCCGCTTCGTTTGGAATGGTGCAATTGAATAACTTCTATCAACCAAGTAGCAAACCTATAATTGTCACATCTATTGTAGATGCGTATAACTTTACCATCAATATTGATACGACAAATTACACTGCGTTTGCTATGCCTGCAAGTACTGGATCGCCAACAACACAATTGTTTGCGACTTGTGCGCCAGCCGGCCAATCTACTCAATTTAATCCAATCACTAACGTGACTACCGGATATAATTTCACACAAGCACCGTTCCGTAGTGGAATTTTCGTACCTTGTATGTTATTGGGAGTTAGTGCTAATAGTACTGGTGTTGCTGGTGGAGCTAATGATGTCATGATTTACCAGGCGTATAAGATGGAGACCGGTACCATAAATGCACCCGTGCCATCATAATTTGTATGTAATATTATAACCTGTAGGTGGGGGATTTTTTGTCCCCTACCTTTTATTGAGGAAAGATGTCAAATCAGTATCTTAAGCCAGTCATTCAAATACCAAGCTCATTAGAGATTACGGCTATTACTCAAACTGCGCCAATGGTTATTACAGTAGCAATCAATAATCCTACTTCTCAGGCTAATATTTATACTATTGGCATGGCAGTTAAGCTTTTTGTGCCTCAAACCTATGGTATGTATCAGGCAAACAATCTGATAGGAACCATAACCGCAGTAAGCGGAAACAACTTTACTTTAAATTTAGACTCAAGCGGATTCGATCCTTTTGTTGTGCCATCGGGAAATGTAGAACAACCGGCAACCATAGCACCTAATGGATCTAGGAATCTGGAATATACAAATGGAACAAGTTTAAGCGTCCCTTTTCAGTCGTTGAACAATATTGGCAACTAGGTTATAGTCTATCTCACCAAGGAGGTAGATTATGAAAAAGTGTAGAAAATGTAATGAAGAAAAAGAGACAAATGAATATCACAAATGGAAAGTGGGGAAGGATGGACTTTCTCATTATTGCAAAGAGTGTGTTAGCAAAGATCGGAAGGAATTTCTTGAAAGAAATCATTCAAGAATTTTGGATGCACGTAAAGAACATAGAAAAAATGATCCTGAGCGTTTTAGGAAATATACAAAAAAATCTTACGAGCGTTATAGAGAAAAGTACATAGAAAAGCAACGAATTTATAATGAAAAAAATCGACAAAAAATAAATGAAAAACAGAGAAAATATAACGAAAAAAATAGAGATCGAATAAATGAGAAGCAAAACGCATTTCTTGCTACTGAAAAAGGAAGAGAATATTCACTTTCTTATTATTATGAGACAAAGGAAAAATTTCAAATCAAAAGAAATGCAAGAAATAAATTACGATACGCAGTTAGGTCAGGAAATATTATGAAACCAGAAATTTGCGATCTGTGTTTAAGTAAAACGAAACTTCATGGTCATCATGAAGATTATAGCAAGCCATTAGATATAAAGTGGGTTTGCAATTTTTGTCACAAAAAAATACACAATGAAAAAGGAAATTAACATATGTCCCAACAATTAATGATGGCCACAGCAGGTGGAGAACTCCACGGATTAGTCAATACCTTAACCAATAGCGTTCCTTATGATGAATTCAAGCAATTCTCTCCAAAACATAAAGTTCAGCTAGAAAAGGAAAAGAAAGAAGATGCCCGCATGGTAAAGGCTGAATATTTAAATTCAAGAGGCCCGCATGAAAGATTAACCAAGGCTTATTGTCGTTATGCAGGTGATCCAATTCAAATATGGCATTTCATACCTGGGAAATCTTATGAAGTACCACTTGGTTTAGTCAAAGAAGTGAATGATAAAAGCAAAATCATGAAAAAGAGAAGCGGACTCGTAAGTATTGATGGAGCATCGGTCACAAGAGACGAAACACCATTAGCAGAAGATCAGGATGGAGCTTGGCTACATAAATTCGTAGCTAACGGATTCTAAGCAAGTTAAGGCAATGTAAAACGGGTTTTACATAAAGGAAAATATGAGCGCAGTAGCACCAGCAAATTCAACTTATTCGATGATTGAGCAGAAGATAAGACATCTTACCGCTTCAGCTAGTCAATCGGCTCTTTCTAGTGCTTCAATCCAAAACTATGTCAACACTTTTTATAGCCAAGATTTCCCCTACGCCATCAAGATAGATCAACAGAGATCAGTTTACAAGTTTCTCACTATTCCCAATGTAGACCGATATCCTGTTGATGTGAATAACTTGCAGGGGTTCAGAGCCCCTGTTTATTTTGAAGGCATACAGGGAAATTTCTTTAAGAATCGAGATCAGCTTTATAATCTATACCCGAGATACCCAACACAATTTCAACCCATTGGCGGAGATGGAGTAACTACAAGCTTTTCATTTAGCTTGTTTGGAAATAATCAAAATCCATTCCCGCAGCCTAACTTCGGGATTTTAAGCACACAATTAGTGATAGGGGGTATCGATGTTAATGGTAATCCTATTCGAATTATCGATGACGGTGGTGCAATTGTTAACGCCTATGGAATTGGAAGTAACACAACCACAGGACAGCTCTTATTCATTCAGCAGAATAGTGTTGGAAATAACGTCTATCTTGATGCTTTGAATATTCAGCAACCTGCTATTCCTCCTCTTTCACCCTTACCAGTACCTTCACCACCATCACCCCTGACGCCTCAATATTGCGGAACTGTAAACTATGTGACCACTCAAATAACAGTTAATTTTCCAGTAGCTCCAGCTGCAGGAACAATGATCAATGTATGGGCGTCAACTTATCAAGTGGGCCGTCCTTACAATCTTTTATTCTGGAATAATGAGTTTACTATTAGACCAATACCCGACAATGTTTATTTGGTTGAGGTAGAAGCTTTTCAAACACCATCGCAATTCATGATGACGACAGATAATCCAACACTTAATCAATGGTGGCAATATATTTCCTATGGTGCTGCGGCTGAGATACTTAGAGACCGTCAGGATATGGAAGGCGTTCAGAATCTCATGGAAGGATTTAAAAGACAAGAGGCACTTGTTTTAGAAAGACAAGCTATCGAAGAAATATTCCAACCTAATATTACTCTTTTCAATTCGACAAACTACGGAAATTGCTCTGGCGGCGGCTGGGGAATTGGTCAGGGATTTTAGATGGGAGGCTATCAACCGCTTAAGATCATAGGAAATAAATCAGGCTTGATTCAAGAGCGTGAAGAGTTTCTCTTGCCCGATGATGCTTACCCAACTTTGAATAATGCTTATGTCTGGCGTGAAAGAATATTAAGGAAAAAAGGCTATCAATTACTTGGAAGGTTGCAAAGATCAGAAGCAGTAGCAACCAATTTAGCCGGGGGTTCGGTAAATCTAATAGTTGCATTAGGATTGGAAGCGACAGCCTCTATTGTTCCCGGAAGTATTAGTATAACAGGCGGAACAGATGGGACGGTTTATACAGATCCGCTTAAAAACGGCACTTTAACGGCCACAGGTGGAACCGGAACGGGTGGAACGATAAATTACTCAACCGGAGTCTTAACGATCACAGCGGGCGGGAATGAGGCCATTACAGGCACCATTCAATATTACCCTGGTCTTCCTGTTATGGGAATCAAAACTGAAGAGCTTACAAATAGTGCAAATGATCGGACAATATTTTTTGACCAAACCTATGCTTATATCTACAATTCAGGGTCTGGCATATTTCAAGAATTCATACCTGGTACAACCTGGAATAAGAAAGGGGAAGCCGTTTCAAGCACAAGTTTCTTTTGGTCTACTAATTACTGGGTGAGTGATGGCGTCATTTTTGGAACAACCAATTTTAAACTTTTCTGGGTGACAAATAATACGGGTCAATTTGGTGTAAATGCAGATCCCCCCAGAATAACAGACGGGACAACTTGGGTTGATTTTTATCATGATGTCAATCCTGCACTAAGTGCATGGGCGCAAATAGATGCAACGCCTACCTATTTAACTAATTGGTTGGCTATGCTTCCTTTTAGAGGAAGAATGGTTGTTTTCAATACTTGGGAAGGTGCTAATGCCACCGGATCTCTCAATTACCGCCAAAGAATTAGATGGTCAACAATTGGAAACCCATTTATAGCTTATACTGCAGGGCCACCCGCAGCGGGATCCTGGCGCGATGATATAAGAGGACAAGGGGGATTTCTTGACATTCCAACGGCTGAAGATATTATTTCGGTTGGTTTTGTTAGGGATAACCTGGTTATTTTTTGCGAGCGTTCTACATGGCAGCTACGTTATACAGGACGCTCTATCGCTCCTTTCCAGATCGAAAAAGTAAATAGCGAAAATGGTGCTGAAGGTCCTTTCTCATTAATCCAATTTGACACATCGATTCTTGCTATTGGAGATAAAGGTATTATTGAATGTGATAGCTATAAAGCCGAAAGAATAGATATCAAAATTCCGGATCTAGTATTTTCATTTGAAAGCACTAATAACGGAGTATTTAGAGTCCAAGGAGCCAGAAACTTTATCACTCGTTTAGCTTTTTGGACGTTTCCCTCTGCTGCTGCAAATCCTGATGGTACAGGTAATGTAATATTCCCAAATCAAAGATTGGTTTACAACTATGAAAATGATTCATGGGCGATATTCAATGATTCACTAACCGCTCTAGGAAATTACCAGCCAACCGGAGGTCAAAGATGGATAGATATTCATAAGCCTTGGATTGAATGTAATTTTTCATGGATTGGTAGCGCACCTTCTGAAATCCCTTTAATAGTAGGAGGAAATCAGCAAGGATTTATAGAAATTCTAGATAAATATACCGTCAATGATCCTAGCCTTTATATCTCGGCAATCACAGCGAATACGACAACGCCGACAGTTATCACTTCCCCTAATCATAATATGCAAACTGGATTCATAATAGGAATCAGTGGGATTCCGACAGCTACAGCCTTTGCAAACTTGAACGGGGGAATTTTCGGAATTAATGTAACTGGTGTTAATACATTTCAGCTATTCACATATAATGCTACTGAAGATGTGTTTAACACTCCTCAATTAGATGTGCCAACAACTGCCTATGTAGGAGGGGGACTTATAAATATTAGAGAGAACTTTAGTATTATAAGCAAGAAATTCAACTTCCTCGATGAAGGTCAAAATATTCAAATGGGTTATATTGATATTCTTATGTCTGCAACGGGTAATGATAATCCAGGAGCCATTAGTTTAAACGTCTATTTAAATTATGATGATGTAAACCCTTCAAATATATTACCTAATAATGTAATAGACAATGGAAACGAACCAGACGAACCAGATACGTTTTTTAATACTACTATCCCAACAACACCGTCTATTTATGCAGTGGCTCCAGAAGGGTCAAAGTTTTGGCAAAGGGTTTATTGTGCAACTAGAGCCAACTTTTTAACTTTGGAATATAATTTTTCAAATTTGCAAATGAGCGGTTTGGAGCAAGAACAGGATGTACAAATTGATGGCCAAGTGTTATGGCTCAGAAAAGCCGGGCGCATGTCCCAATTCTAAATAATTAAAGGAGAATGACTTATGGCATTTCAGCCGTCGATTCCAACCGGGTTGGTGAACCTAGATGTAGATTATCAGAATTTGCAAAATAACTTTGCAGCTTTAGATAATGTGTTTGGGGTAGATCATACTAAATTTAGCAATGCAACAGCACAAAAAGGATATCACACCGCTATTCATTTGATACCACAGGCTCCTCCTGCTGCTACGGCTGGTTATGGTCAGATATTTAGCCAATCCCTTAATGATGGGATAAATACTGATACAGAATTGTTTTTCTTAACAGGCGGAAATCGTCTCCTTCAATTGACTCGAAACTTTGTTCCAGTTAAGAATAATAATGGCTATACGTTTCTACCTGGTGGCTTGATTATGCAATGGGGATTTTCTACGGCTGTTACAAGTTCTGCTGGTAATACTATCAATTATCCAATTGCATTTCCAAATGCAATTTATAATGTTTCAGCAACTGTTCAAACAAGTGATAATAGTACAATTCGATTTAGCATTTTGGGAAATCCAACTCTAACAAATTTTTCAACAACCCAAACAAGTAGTTCAAAATTTACAAGACTTTACTGGACGGCCATAGGATCATGACAATATCAATAGATAGTCAAAACTTTGATAGTTTCGTACCTGTATATGATGCAGTACCAGAGAAATGGGAAGAAGCTAGACCGTTTTTAGTTGAGCAGCTTAAGAAAATATCCAATGGGGTTAACTCTAGAGTAATTGGATTTTATATAGATCAAGAGGTGCTAACTGGAAAAGCCTTTATTCCAGGATTGAATAATATTGCAGATGGTGGAACATCACAAACTTTTAGATCAGTTTTTAGAATAGTAGTTAGCGTTGGGCCTTTGATTAATGGAGTGAATCCACCTAAACCACATGGTGTTGTTTTTGATGCTAATTTGACCTCAATTGATTCATGGGTAGAAGCAACAAACTCAACAACTTTTAACGCTGTTACTTTGGTCTATCCAAATTTACAAATAAGCGGCCCTAATATTTTGATAACCTCACCAGGTGTATTTGATAGAGCCTATCTCATCTGGGAATACACACAGGAGCCTTGATTATGCCAGGATTTTTCAAATCAATCGGGAACTTTTTCACTGGTACACCCGAGAAAAGAGAGAATGTTTCTACTCTTCGACCAGAGCAAGAAGGCTTGTTTAATCAATTACAGCAAGCAGGTCAAGGGCCTGGAGCAGGAGGAGCATTTGGAACATCAGCCGATTACTATCGCAATCTTTTAGGTGATAACAGCGCAGATTTCAATTCTTTTGCAGCTCCTCAAATGCGACAATATAACGAAGATATTATGCCTGGTATTGCAGAACAATACGCAACTGGAGGAGGAGGACAAGGTAGTTTCTCAAGTTCTGGCTTTCGAAATGCACAAGTACAAGGGGCAACAGACCTTGCCGAAAGACTAGGAGCCATAAGAGCTAATTTGCGCCAGTCAGGAGCACAAGGATTGCAAAATATAGGTCAAGCTGGATTGCAAAACTTTAGTCAGAATATGGTCACTCAACCAGGATCTGAAGGTTTCTTGTCAAATATAGCCCCAGCAATTGGAACTGCATTAGGCTCATTTGGAGGCCCACTGGGAGCAGCAGCGGGAGGAATGGCGGGAAACTGGCTTAAAAACTCTTTTGGGGGCAACAAGGTGGGTCAGAATTCTTTGCCTAATTTCCAAAGTGCTAGCCCTCAATCAAACAATGGTTTTAATAGCAGTCTTCCAATTTCATATGGACAGAGGTAAAAATGGCGCAATATGTGAAACAAGCAAATATTTTTGGCCGTATTGGTTCCGGAATTGGTAAAGGACTTGGTGAGCAAATACCGAAAGAAGTCGAAAGAAATCGATTAGCCACAGGACTAAAAGAATTAGGCGAACAAAAGGGATTAAGTCCTTTTCAGCAATTCGCCGGTTTAGTTGGCGTAGCTCATGAGCATCCTCAAGTGGTTCAAAGTGGTGAGAGAATATTGAATCAACAAAATTATTTAAATGCGTTGAAGAATCAATATGAAGGACAAGGCCAACAACAAGGAAAAAAAGGATATGTTCCAAATCAAGAAGAAATAAATAAGCCTATTCGAGGAGAACTTTCTACTTTAGCAACACCAGAAGATACCGCTGAATCTTATAAATCTTTTATTCCGCCGACGGAACAGGAAGAAAGACGAGATGCTTATGAAAATTTTCAAAAAAATCCTGCAAGATACAATTATGATTTTAACGAAGCATTAAATGAAAGAAAATCAGTAACTCAAAGAAATCAAGAAATTCAAAAAGCTCATCAAACTCAAGAAGCGACAGCAGTAGGAAAAGAAGAAAAAGTTAAAACAGGACTTAAAGCAGAAGTGGATAAATTGGGTTTAGGTAATGTTCCACCAAAAGCATATCAAAAATTTGAAGAAAAAGTTTTAAATTCCGTTCGATCAAAAAAAGACGGAGGAGAAGGTTTAACTCAAGAACAGGCCATAAAGAAACATTCAATATCACTAGATGATGCAAATAGAAATTATTTAGATTTAGGTGCTTTAAGCGCATGGTCACCAAGAGCATTTAATGCACAAGTAAATTCCTTGCAAAAAGAATTTGCTTCTCGTGGCGATTTACCTTTAATGATGGATCAATTGATTGCAGATTATAATATTTCCCCAGCATATGCGGCTCATAGAACATATCCAATTAAAAACGGAGAAATTAAAACACTAAATAATTTAGGTATTAAAGTTGGTGGGCCTTCAATTGGTGGAGTTTCTTTAGCTCCAGTTAATGATAGCGTATATGAAAAATTGAAAAATGAAATGGGCAAAACACATAGTCCTTTATCTATTGAATTTGAATTGCAAGAAAAAGGTTATGATCCAATAGGATGGCGTAGATATTTAAATAATCATAGGGACAATTTAGAAGGTTGGCAAATCGATCAACTTAACAAAGGTACTAGTGTTTTGAATTTAACAGATAAATGGCTGCATGCCTGGGAGTAAAAAATGAATCCATATGAGAAAACAGCTCAAGAAATGAAAAGGCAAGCACAAGGACCGAAAAGATTCGCTCAAACTGCTTTAAGTATAGGAAGCACTTTAGGAGTAGCATCTTTTGCGCCTGTTTTAGCTAAAGCAGCACCCTTTCTCAGTCAATATATACCTGAAAATCTGGCCATAAAAGGATTATCCAAAATAAGCCCAAAAATGGGAAAATTTGTAAGTGATGCTTTAAATTCTGGTTATGATTTTGGGGAAGTAAAAAATTTCATTGGCGATCAAATAAAGGAATCTCAAACAGAACAACCAAAAGAAAAACGCAACATCATAGAGCAATATTCTCCTGAACTTCATTCCTTCATAGATCAAGAAATTAAGAAAGGCAGAAATCCAATAGAAGCGGGTGCTCTTGCTCAAAACGATAAACGTTTTTCTGAAATAATTAAAAAGCTCTCAAAAGATCATAAAACGCCTTGGTCTAATATTCTTCAAGGCATCTATGGAAATGGTCAAACTGCACAACCACAACAGCAAGCATCACAGCAACCAGGACAGTCCCAACAAGGTGGAAGCGATAAATGGGGTACTATAGCCCAAACACTTAAAAGCATTTTGGAAAGCTAATGAATGAGCAGCGCATACAACAGCTTAAAGACCAACTTAGGCAGCTTATGCAGCAGATTACCGATATTGGTGAAGAACCACCCGAAGAAATTCAAGATCTATTACTTCAAGTAATGCAGAAGATTGGTAGTGAGATCATGCAATTAAGATCTCAAGAAAGCCCAGCCGAAGGGATTCAACCAAGTGCTGGAAAAAATCAAACTCCTGAAAGTCCATTTGCATCTTCAAATGTAAATTCATTTGGATATGATCCTAAAAATCAGAAGCTATTTGTTAAATTTCAAGGAAAATATCCTGCACAAAATGGGCCTGTATATAGTTATGGTGGAGTACCTCAGAATATCTTTGATATATTTAGAAAAGGGGCTATCCCTGCGAAAACTAATGGACATAATGCTTGGGGTGAATGGTTCAAAGGAAAAACGCCTTCACTTGGCGCAGCGATGCATTGGCTTATTAAGGGTGGTGGATTTCCATATCAGAAATTGTCTTAATATTTTCTTTCATATTTTCCCTGTATTTTTCTGATATAATATGTTCATTAAGTTTGTCTATACTTTTTTCCAATCTCAATATTTTCTTAGATAAAGAATCTTCAGAAGCAAAAATTAAAAGGAATAATATAAAAAAACCAATTGCAAAAACAAATTCTCCCATCATTCAGCCTTTTTCTGTTTTGAATCATATTTAATCTGACAACCATCCATCATTGAAATACTGCCTTCCATTCTAGCTAAACGAGTGTTGATATCATCAAACTTTAAAGTAAATTTTTCATCCAATTTGTCAAATCGAGAATTTAAGTGTCTAAGAATCCAAAATGTAATTGCAAATCCTGAACACATCATAGTCATTAAAATATGCATATCGGTCATATATATACTCCTTGTTTCATTCATCATACTCAATCATGAAGATTCCTGCAAAATAAAACGAAAAGACTAGTCATTAAATTTAATATTTGATAAGTAGAAATTAGCGTAGGGTGAATTCGCAATTCATGGGCTGTTATACGAGATCGCCGCCGTATAGTTAGAACTTTAGAAAAATTTTTCTTATTAACTCTATGGAGGCTTTTATATGACCGCAGCTCTAGGCAACACAGCTCAAGGAACACCGTTTGCAACAGGCGTAGACGCTTATGTTTACCCTCAATTTATTGGATATGCTCTAAGAGCACCCACCACTCAAGACATTCTCAATCCAGGTACAAGATGGCAAGATAATAGCGTTAATCCTGCTAAGATTTACGAAACTACTGGCGCAGGTATTTGGAACCAGGCTGGTGGTCAACTCGCTACTACTACTTCCCAAGGTACTGTTTTTCTTGCAACTCTTGCACAAACTGAATCAGGCGGCGCGCCAAGCTCTGCTTATGTATCATCAGCAAATGACGTAGCAACCGCATTAGCAAGTATCGTCGTTGGTGCTGGTGTTCCAGCTACAACAGTACAACAAGGTTATGTATTTCTAGCTACAAATGCGCAAGCAGTAGCCGGCCTTTTAACCACAAATTACGCAATCAATCCGGCATCACTTGCCGCCGTTTTTGCTGCTCCTCCAGCTACAGGATCGACCACACCAGCAGCCGGAACATTCACTTCATTAACAGCCGTTGGAACAGTTAGTTTAAATGCTTCAGGGACTGCCACAACTACAATCGGCGGGTCGACTGGAGCCATCACTATAGCAACGGGAACCGGAAACTTCTCATTAACTGGAGGAGGTAACACTGTCGGAATCGCCAATGATGCCGCCGCCAATCTCGTGACCCTTGGAAGTTCTACAGGGGCTGCCAGTTTGACTCTAAAAGCCGGGACAGGAAACTTTGTATTTACATCAGCAGCTACCACAACAGCCACAATGTTTGCGGCTATGACCAGTGGAACCGTGGCCATCGGGGGAACAGCACAAACTGGTACTATGACTTTTGGTAATAGTTCCGGAACTAATACAACTCAATTAGGCGTTGGAAATGGAGCGAATACAACCAATATATCAACCGGAGTAGGGGGAAATACTTTACATCTAGCTGATGGGGCCGGCACAAACACTATAACGATGGGTTCAGGGGCTTCTGTAAACACAATCACGATCGGTTCGGTCACTTCGACAAGTGCCACAACCATTCTCACAGGATCTACAGGGCTAACAATTGATGGTGCTGCGGCTGCAAATATGAATTTTGGAGCTAGTTTAACCACTGGAATTATAACAATTGGAGGAACTGCCGGAACTGGAAATATCGTTCTCGGTTCAACATCTGGAGCTAGCCAATCCGTTTTAATTGCCAATGGAGCCGGAGCGACTGGAATCGTTTCAATCGGTAACGTTACAACTGCCGGTATGACTATTAACTTGGCAGGAGCTGCATCAATTGCGACTGCTAATGCAGTTAATATCATGAACGGTGCAACCCCTGCAGCAAACCAAACATTAAACGTCATGGCTGGTGTTGCATCAGCAGGCGCGCAGATTATTTCATTATTAAATGGTGCAAATACTACAGGAACACAGACATTCCGTGTGTTTAACGGCGCATTAGCTGGTTCAACAAGTCTTATTAATGAATTCAGCGGAACAATTTCATCAGGAACTCATACCTATAACCTATTTAACGGAAATGCAAGCGGTGGAACATTAGTTGCAAACATTTTTGGATCTGTAGCAGCTACCACAGCGGGAACCGTTAATATAAATACAGGGGCGGCAGCTCACGTTTTGAACCTAGGTAATACCACAGCGGGTGGAAATATCACGATTGGTTTAGCGGCAGGAAGTGCTTATGTATTAAATGGTGGTACATCTACTACCTATACAATTGGTGCATCTACAACAACAGGAACCTATACCTTAGGCGGAACAGCTCAGACTGGAACAATTACGCTAGGTAGCTCGTCAGGCACGAATATCGTGGCGATTGGGGCTGGGACAGGCGCTACGACCGTAAATATAGCTGGGGGAGCTGGATCTGCGAAGGCCGTAAACATAGCTACAGGGGCTGTTGCGAACGTTTTAACAATCGGGACAATTAGTGGGGCTGCCTCCATCTCCATGTTAGTTGGAACAGGTAACTTTAGTTTAGATGGCGCAGCAACAAGTACCTATACTTTTGCACCATCAACAACTTCAGGGACTATAAATTTCGGAGGCACTGGGGCAAATACTGGAACCGGAACGCTATTTGGGGGAACAGGTGCGCAGACCTTAAATGTGGCCAATAATACAGGAGTTAAGACCATCAATATCGCAGGTGATGGAGCCACATCGGCCAACGTCATCCGAATTGGTACAGGGGCCGCAGCACAGACATTGACCCTAGGATCAACCAATACAACAAGTGCCCTGACCCTAAATGCTGGATCAGGAAACATCAATGCCACAGGTGGTAACTTAAAAATTGCTACATCAGGAAAAGGACTCCAGATTAAAGGCAGTGCAGCTACTGACTTTGTTGGAACAGCAACCTTGGTACTAGGAACAGTCACAGTAGCTAATACAAACATCGCAACAGGTGACTTAATCTTATTATCTAGAGTTGCAGCAAACGGATCTGTAACGCTTGGGGAATTGTCTTACACAATAAGCAATGGAACAAGCTTTACGATCACTTCTTTAATTCTAGCTACACCTGTATCAACACAGACAGCGGATGTCAGCTCAGTGGCTTACATGATTGTCCGACCAGTCTAATAATGAAAAATCCCTCTTGGCGGGTAACAATCCGCCATAAGGGATAAATTTTAACATAATGGAGAATAAATAATGAAATTGACAAATCAAGTCAAAATCCAATTAGAAGAATTTGAAAAGTGTTATCTCCTGGCTGACGCAGATTGTTCGCTAGGTCAATTATTTGATTTCGCTTGCGTGTTTCATAAATTTATAAGTGACAAAGTTCAAGAAACACAAGCGAAAGTTTCAGAAACCATTCAAAAAGATCCTGAATCTTAGGAGATTATCATGGCCTGGAAAGACAACGTCATCTGGGAGCCGTTAACAATTGTTGCGGCTTCTTCTATTACTTCTTCTTATGTGGCAGCGGTTACGATTACCGCCCCCGCTGTATGTATGCTAATAAAGAATGGAACAAATGGCGATGTCGTTTTGGGCATTGATGGTACAACTGCAAAATGGGGGTTTCCCCCGCTTTCAGGTGCTGCCTATGACATGAAAACAAATGGCCCTTTTAATACAGAACTCATGTTAAGACAGGGAACCATTGTCTATGTTAAATGGAATGGTGCCCCTGGATCTCCGTCGGGCAATCTTTATATAGAATTTATGGAGGTTGCAACATGAGTCAGGCATATGTTGGAAATCTAACTTCAGAATCTCCATCAATTGCAACTAGCTATGTTACAAATTCCGGAACGGCAGTTCCTGCATTAAATATATTAAATGTTGTTGGCGGATCGGGGATAACTACAAGTGGATCGGGAAATACTGTTACCATTACCGCTACGGGAAATTTTGCATGGACAGATGAAAATACAGATTTTCAAGCAGTTGTAGATAATGGTTATTTTTGTACGGCTGAATTGACCGCTACTTTGCCAGCAGCTCCAACGCAAGGGCAAGTGGTTATTATTGAAGCTGAAACGGCACAAAATGTTAATGTTTTAGCGAATGCAGGTCAAACGATTAGACTTGGAGTCAATCCAACATCAATTGGCGGAAAAGCAAGAAGTTCTAAAGTGGGTAATTCAATTTATCTTGTATATCGTAGTGCTACACTTACTTGGAATAGCATCTCAATTGTCGGAACATGGACTTTAACTTAATAGAGGTTTAAATGAGCACTCCAGGTAATGCATTAAACATAACGCAAATCGGGCTTGTAAAATTTGATGGTTTTGGCAATTTCACAGGAGTTACTACGGTTGCTCATAGTGTTCTAGTTGGCGCGTTTAATAATGGAATTACATCAATTACTGCAGGCATAAACGGCCAGGTTCTTATAGGTTCTACAGGAAACGACCCATCCTTTGCAACACTTACCGGAACAGGTGGAATAACTTTCACAACCGGAGCCGGTTCACTTGTTATTAATAATACAGCCAATACAATGACCTGGAGCACGATTACGGACGATCAAACTGCTGCGGTTAATAATGCTTATGTTTGCAACAAAGCCGGACTCCTAACTTTGACATTACCAGCCGTTTCGGCTGTGGGCGATGGAATAAAAGTAACGGGGATTAATAATGCCACAGGTTGGAAAGTCGCCCAAAACGCAGGGAATACTATAAATTTTGTGGCTACACAAAGCACACCGGGCGGAGGCGGATCAATTGCCTCTTCAAGCACTTATGATACTGTCGAGCTTAGATGCGTTACCGCTAATGCATTATGGACCATTGTAGACTCAACAGGAAACATTACATTTGTTTAGGTATATAAATGGCTCTTCAAAATTCTGATAACCATAATGTCACACAACATAATGTGATTATTGGAGCAGCCGGAAATTTATTTACTTCTGTGGCTCCTTCTGCGACTTCAGGAATTCCTTTAGTATCGAATGGGGCTTCTTCTGATCCGTCATTTACAACCATGACCGTTGCAGGTGGTGGAACGGGTGCAACTTCATTCACTGCTTATAATTTGATTACAGGCGGAACAACAAGTACCGGCGCTTTGCAAAGTGCAGGATCACTTGGAACGGCTGGACAAGTTTTGACTACAGGGGCAACATTGCCTTCTTGGCAAACTTTGACCGATTTAACCACATATTCTACTGCAAAAGTGACATTAACTAATTTACAATGTACGACTCTAACCGTAACACCTATCACATTAGTTGCAGCACAAGGAGCGGGAACAGTTATATCACCTATATCAGTCATGGCGCGTTTAAATTATGGTGGTACAAATGCATTTACAGGTGCAAACATATTAAATATAAAATTAGGCACGTCACTAAGCACATCAACAGCTATGTTGGTATTTTCAGGCAGTTCATTTCTAGCATCAGCAAATACATATTACTGGCCACAAGGTACAACTTTTAATGCAGCATCAGGAAATACATCAGCAAACACAGAAAATCTAGCTTTAACTGTTTATAATAGCGGCTCAGCAATTGCGGGAAATGCGGGACTAGATAATACTATTGAATTTTTTGTAATCTATCAAGTTATAACGATGTAGGAAATGTAATGCCAATTGTAAATTCAGTTAACCAGCAATTAACGCAATATAATATTCCAATAGGTGCAGCAGGTAATTTGCTTACTTCATTGGCTCCTTCCTCAACTTCAGGAGAAACGATAATTTCACAAGGTGCTAGCTCAGATCCTATATATGGAACAAGTGTTGTTGCAGGTGGAGGAACCGGAGGAACATCGTTTACAGCTTATAGCGTTATAGTTGCTGGCACAACATCAACAGGTGCTCTTCAAAATGTTTCTGGCGTCGGGACATTAGGACAAGGATTGATATCAAATGATGCAGGAGCATTACCTACATGGCAAAATCAAACAGGTGGAAGCACAATATTCAATGTAGCAGATATAACTTTGACAAATTCGCAATTAAAAAATCTAACAACTACTCCTATAACTCTTGTAGCAGCACAAGGCGCAGGAACGATTATTGTTCCTGTAAGTATGTTTACTAGGTTGAATTATGGTGGAAACAATATCTTTACAGGAGCGGCAACATTTCGTTTTGCACTTGGCACAGGTTTAACAACAGCAACAGCATTTTTCAATATTGGTGGATTAGATTTAAGTGCCTCAACTTATTATTTTCCTACTGTAGACACATTCAATTCAGGAACAGGAAACGTAAATACAAATTGTGAAAATCAGCCTTTAGTCGTTTATAATTCTGGAACTGCTTTAACAGGTAATGCGGCTAATGATAATACTTATACAATTTACGTACTTTATTATGTAGTTACATTCTAAAAAAAACGGAATATTATGCCAATTAAAAATTCTACAAATCAAAACACAATAAACCACAATATTATTATTGGTTCAACAAATAATACATTCACTTCTTTAGCTCCAGCTGCCACTTCAGGAGTGCCTTTAATATCACAAGGAGTAGCAGCAAATCCAATATTTGGAACCGCAGTAGTGGCAAGTGGAGGAACCGGAGCAACAAGTTTTACTGCAAATAATCTTATTACTGCGGGAACAACAGCAACAGGACCTTTTCAAAGCGTATCTGGTACAGGCGTGGGATCAAACGTTCTTACATCTCAAGACGGTGCTAATCTTCCCATTTGGCAATATCCCACCGGTGGGACTGTTATAATGTATGCTGCACAAGTTACATTGACAAGTGCACAATTTCAAAGTTTGAATACCAATACAACTACAATAAATTTGGTTCCTGCACAAGGTCCAGGGGCTATTATTTTACCTGTTTCTTGTTTTGCAAGATTAATTTACGGTGGCAACAATCCATTTACTGGAGCCGGGCTAATAAGAATTAAATTAGGTAACACTGGCGGATCTGGTGTGTATAAATTTACTGCAAGCGCATTTTTAGCAAGTGCAACTACTTATTATTACCCTACACGAGATACATTGAATGGATCTTCAGGACAACAGCCGCTATCTCTAATCGAAAATTCAGCTTTACGTGTTTGTAATACAGGTACCGCCTATGGAGGAAATGCAGCGGGAGATAATCAAGTGGAATTCAATGTTATGTATTATATTTTCAAAATGTAAAGGATATATGCCATTAGCTAAAGGTAAAAAAAACATCGGAAAGAACATTAAAACAGAAATGGCTGTTGGCAAACCCCAAAAGCAAGCTATAGCCATTGCTCTAAATACAGCTCGAAAGTCTGGAGCAAAAATCCCCAAAAAAAAGTAATGTAAAACGCGTTTTACATCAAAGGAATATATGCACAAAAAAATTATGAAAACTGCTGCTAAAAAGTTAGAAAAAGATGCTAAAGGCTATGCTAAGAAGGCTAAAAGCGCAACAGGCTTAAAGAAAAAGCATGATCTTATTGAGAAGAAAGAAGCAAAAGCTGGTGCAAAAGTTATGAAGAAAAAAGCGAAGACAGCACACGAATATTAAAAATCTCTTTGCAAATATTCCCATATAGATTATGGATGAGATTGTCCTACGTTTTTTCATAGATCTCCTTGTTTAGTGTAAGGGAAGAAGTATCCGCAATACTCCTTCCCTTTGCTTTATTGTCGAATGCTTCCAGAATGATCAATTCTAATATTTCTACCATAAGGCACACTATGCTCTATATTTAAAGGACCATTCTTATATGGAAAATTATGGTTAATGTCTATATGGTGATTAACTCCAATATGATTAAACAATTGCGAAGTCAAAAATAGCAAAAAACCCATGCAAGCAGTCACAAATAATGTTCTTCCGATAAAATCTTTTGTTGTCATGTTCCAATCCTTTTTGTTTCAGGAGGAATTTTATTAATAAGACACTCGTAAAATTCCTTTTCCTGTTCGATCATATTTTCAATATATTTTTCGTTCCGTTCAATTTCAACGATTACCCCATCAAAACCATCAAAGCTAAAATAATAAGCAAAGGGAACATCAGCAACGTAAATCTGATGTTGAATCTGTGGATAATAATGTGAAGGAATATCATTAGCCAAAGCCCTAGCATGATCTTTCGCGCCAGGGCACTTAATTTCGCATATAAACGAGCCACAATCGCTTATTCCATCTAAAGAAGCCATAGCCCAGTCTTTCACTAAAACTTTCGGTTTAACGACGATTCCTGACTTAATACAAAATAGCTCGCGTGCTATTGGCTCTAGATCAAGACCGCGTTGCATAGCAGCATTAGGCTCCATTGGCTTATCATCGGAAAGCTTCTCATTGTAAAGCTGGATCTTAGTTTTCCAGGGGTTTGCATCCATGATAATATTTGCATCGGTAGCCGTAATTTTAGTTTTTCTTAAGGCTAACCATTCATCGGATCCCTGCTCAATTTCTATTTGACATGCTGACATTTTTCAATCTCCTCTCTAAAAAATCAATGTGATGTAATAGTCGGATTATCTGATTGGCTAAGATCCCCGACACCATGGCATCGGGGTTTTCTACCATCTCTAAATATTCTTGGGAGTAAACCTGAGCTTGTTTGATAATGTCTTCACTAGTCATTGAACCTCTGCGTGTAATAGTTCTTTAGATTCTGCGGCTTGTCTAGCATGATTTTCTTGCATATTTTTTAAGGCAGCCGTCTTAATTCTATCAAATATTTCTAAAGGCAAGTCGATAAGTGCATCGATTTTATACTGTTTTTTGATAGTTGAAAAGACCCAATCTCTATATTTCTCATCGCAATCACCTAAAATCATCTCTATTTCAGCCGCTTGTTCTAGGCTTATCTTTGCGATTTCAACATCGGCTTGGGCCATCTCTTCTTTGGTGTAAACTCCTGACATCTCAGCCGGAAAAGCCTTTCGTAAAGCTTGAGACTCTGCACATTTGGCCAACATTGTTCGGGGAAGGGTAGACCACATACCGGAAGGTCTTTTCTCTCCTGTAGACTTATCAACGAAATATTGGCAATATTCCTCCATATAAGCACTTGCCGAAACCGAGTGCCAAGTTCCGTCCGCCGTTTGTTTTTTGACATAAGCAGTGGCAGAAACTAACTTCCCTGCTTCATCTAAAACATATGTAGGCTCTTGACCAGGTGCATAAAAACCTGTTCTTTCAGCAATAAGCCTATAGCCGTCAATACCCGTTTGTATGGTCATAGTCTCGCCCCAAGATCCATCAGGCTTTTTACATTTGCGCTTAACAGCGTGTATTTGTTTCATGAAAGGATCAAGCTGGGTTTTAACACAAGCCATTAAGAATATTTCAAATTCATCATTAGTAACACCTTTGCAGATTGAGTTTTTCAAGATCTCAATTTGCTTTTGGTTAAAATGCCCTTGAGATACCCCTTTAGGTTCTTTTGGAATAGCCATTACTTTATTCATATTTCTCCTTGAGATTAGCATTTGTATACGGTTAAGATATCGCCGGGGATAAGATTTAGTCCGAAGAAATAAGCGACTTCGTCTAAACATTCTTCGAGTTTTTGTCTTTCATTGTGACCTAAGGCTTTTCCTGAATAGAGAATCTCTAAAGCCTGTTTGAAGTGATCAGCATTCTTTTCTAATTTGGTTTCAATACGATCACAGCATGGGCAGCCAGGACGATCGTAATCATCTCTTGTATTTGTTGTTTTCCAGATGTCATAAGTATTCATAAAATCTCCACTTGTTTAAATTTTGATTGATCAAAATCAAGAGGAGCTATTATGTTAGATGGCGTCCTGTTGATTTTTGATTGATGGTTGGAAAAAATTGATCAATCTTCTATGTTTTGATTCTTTGGGGCTGTTATTTGCGTAACAGTCCCCTCCTTTTAAAATTCACCTTACTCTCTTTCTCATTATCTATCAAAGTTTTGCTGCGACCTGCTAGCTTTGTTGGGCTAGTCACCAGGGAGATTTGCTTTGATGTCCAAAAATATAGCAAATACAATAATTTTAAGCAATACAAAAAATAGGAATATGAAAAAAAAAAGAACCTTTACAAAAATACAGGATCTATGGTAAAAGATAGTTTAGGACACAAGAAGAGGTGAAAACATGAAAAAAATGCGACATTATTTAATAGATAAAGACTTGACTGTGAAAGATTTTAGCGAAATTCTTGATATTACCCCTACATATTTATCAGGAATAGTGAACGGAAAATATCTTCCTTCAAGAAAATTAGCTAGAAATATTGCAAAGGCCACAAATGGCGAGATTGTCTTCGATCTTACTCAAAAAGATACGAAGGAATCTTCACAGTTAATACCTTCAAACAAATAGGCGCCAATGTGAAAACATTACGAGTATATTTAGCAGAAAAAGAAATCAGATTGAAGGAATTTAGTCAAACTCTTGAAATTCATCAATCTTATCTTTCATCAATAATGAGTGGAAGACATAAACCATCCAAAAGATTGGCTAGAGATATTACAAAAGCGACCCAAGGTGAAGTTGTGTTTGATACTACTCGAAAAGATATGAAAGAACCTTCACAGCAAGCGCAGTTAAGCCAATAATTATTAAGATTTTGACTAGATGGTTATCCGGTGAAGGGATTTTACATACAGATTTATGAGAATTTGACTCCATATTTTCTCCATATTTAAGGGGTTAACTCCATAATTATATCAGAGGAAATTCGCTGTCAACGTAAAGTATTTTTAGAAACTACTTTAAAGAAATTCGTTTGTAGATTAGAGTGACTTAGGATAAAAAAAAGAACCCCTAGACACTGGGTCTAGAGGCTCTAAAGTTTTAATGAATGATAATGTTCTTGACGGAGCTTTCATTCTTAGGAGGTCTTTCATATTAACATTTCAAAAACGGAGGTTTCTTCATGTTAAGACATTCTAAGAATAAAGACTCCAATCTTTTTCCGCAACTTTTTTTCCCAAAAAAAAGAAAAATCCCTGCATCACCCTTAGAAACGATCCGTCTTTCCGAGAAACCTTACGTTTTTAAATTGATAATATGGAAGAAAATATGAACCTAAATAAAAAAGGAGCGGCCAGAACCGCCCCAAAGGATTAGTCGCTATGAATATAGCTAATCGTGACATTTCTGACAACATTAAAATGAGTCGTGATTTCAAAGGCGTTTGGGTTCCAAGGGAAATATTTCTTAATCGAAATATAAATGCTTTAGAAAAATTTCTTTGGACAGAAATCTATTGGCTTAATGATCGCTCTAAAGGGGGATGTTTTGCTACGAATGAATATTTATGCAAAGTTTTAGATGTTAAAGAACGAAGACTTCAAGAAATGCTAGCTAATCTTAAAAATTTAAGTTTGATTGAATATATTTCATTTGATGGACGCCGAAGAATCATAAGAGCTATAATCCCTAATGAAGAAATTCCTGATTATGAAGAGCTTCAAGATGATTCACCTCTGAGGTGCGGAAAAATGCACCCCATGGGTGCGGAAAAATGCACCCCCCACATATATATAGTAAATAGTCTAGAAGAACAGCAACAGGCTGCTGCTGTTTCTTCAAAAGAAATTTCCCTTAAGGCAATAAAAATCTATCCTTGCCTGAATGAAGTCGATATTCCGCAAAAGGATAAACTCGAAATATGTAAAAAACATTCCGAAGAAGTCGTTAAATCTGCACTTTCTTGGGCTTTGCATCCAAAAACTGTAATCACGAAGTCTTTAGCCGCAGCGATTAAATGGGCTTGTGATGAAAAACCAAAACCTCCTCAGAGCATTGAAGATCAAACTGCCATTAACAAATCCTATGCAAAAAAATATGAAGGAATTAAAAACGCTGATGATGATGAAGTTATTGCAAACAATCTTTTTGTAGAAATTACATATCGCGGATGTCAGAAAACACAGTTTACTTTAAATTATGATGCTAAAGGATTTATGGATCAATTTCAAAACGCATTAAGAAAACAAGGATTTAAGATTATAAACCCTGGGGAACTTCGGTTCCTCAAGGCTAAAAAGGAATGACAAATGATCGAGATCACACATTACAAAGCAAATGACAAAGGCGCAAAGACCGCAACGATATCCATTAAGATTCCCAAATGGGGTAATTTCTTAATTAAAGAGATCTCCTTATTCGCAAAAGATGGTAAGCGGTGGCTAAGTATGCCTTCGCGAACTTTTGAGCTTGAAGGGCAAAAGAAGTACTTCCAATTCGTTTCTTTCGAAAGTCGGGAGATTGGCGATAAGTTTCAAGGCGAAGTTTTCAAGGCTTTAGACAAATATCTTGAATCCAATTCGCCAAAGGTTTTAGGAAATGTACAAGAACAAGTTCCATTTTAGGAGGATTATGAAAGATTATCAATACTTAACAATTACTGAAGTTTCTAATAAAATGGGTGTTACTAGACAAGCTCTTTATACTGCTATAAAAAGAAACCGTTTAAAATCATCTAAGCATGAATCAAGAAAAAGATATATCCATCGCAATGATCTTGAAGATTTCTTGAAAAATAGATATTCTAGGAATTTTTCAACTTATAACGGCAAGCTTCTTTTTGATCCGAGCAAAGGTAATTATTCCATTAAGCAAGCGGCTGGCAAGCTCAATATTCCAATTCAAAAAGTCTATTACATGATCCGGTCAAAGAAATTGAAATATGTAAAACATGGCGGTGCATATGTCATAACCCAAAAGAATTTAGATGAATATAAACCAAAAAAAGGAGCTTTATGAAATGTCTTGAACTCTATGAAATCATTGATCAAATCACACAGATTCCCAATTGCGTTAAAACTTGCGATGACGCCTTGAATTATATTCAAGAATTGCAGTGTTCTTTAACACAATCGGAGACTATTTATAGGACTCTTAATGAAGTCTTAGAGAGAGAATATAAAGAAATCTATGATTCCATTTGGAAAAACTTTAATGATGAAATTATGGAAGTGGCCGATAAGATAGAAAATGCTTTCTTAAAGCATCAATCTACTCAAGTAATATTCGATGACTAAAATATCTTGGGAGCTTCCTATCAAGACTGTGAGCGAAGCCAATTGCTCACAGCATTGGAGAGCAAAGAATAAAAGACATCAGCAACAGCAAACATTCGTCAGGCTTTCATATATAGCCAATGTAAAGGAAATTACATTACCATGTACGATCACATTAACCCGTCTTAGTTCTCGCTTTCTAGATGGGGAAGAGAATTTACCAATGAGTTTCAAATGGATTAAAGATGAACTTGGCGCCTGCATGTTTCCAGAAAAGGTAGTTCATTATGTATCAAAAAGTGGCAAGATCAAAGAAAATAAAGGCCATGCAGATTCAGATCCAAGAGTTATATGGGAATATGGACAGGAAAAAAGCAAACTCAAAGGAATAAGAATAGAAATCGAATTTTAGCCACAAGCTTCTTTAGGCTCTTTTATGTCAAAGAGCATTCCATTCTCTAAATAAGAATATTCAATCTTATTAGGATTTATTTCTTTCAAAAGATTCTTCAAGATTTCATTTTGAAGTTTAAGAGAAAAGCAAATTTTTTTCACTTCACCAAGTTCAGCAAAAAGTTTACGCCTTACCTTGCCCATGCTTTCCTCTAAATCCTCAAACTTCTTTTCAATTGAAATATCTTCAATAGTTTCTTTGGATATATCTAAAAGTGCATTCATATCAAACCTCAGCAATCGAGGTTAAATTAAAAAGGAAAAAAAAGCAAGTAAAAAAAACATACATATGTTATTCAGAGAATTTAACATCTATCAGAGGTAAAAAGATGAAAAAATTCCTATCAATTATATTTATCCCTATTATTCTTACCGGATGTACTCAAATGATGCCAGGTATCACCCAAGATATTGATGATGCAATTACAGACCAGGCCATCGGAATTCAGATAGATAAAGCAGCGATGCAGAAAGACACGACGATTGATGTTAGCGTTAAGGTGATGAATGCACCCACTAAGTAATAAAATCGACTGGCATCTTGAGACAAGAAAAATAAAAGACCTTAAACCTAATCCGAAAAACCCACGGTATCTTTCTAAGGAAGATGGGATACATTTGGAAATGTGCCTGGATAAGTTTGGATTGATTGAGCGTCCTATCATCAACCTAGATAATATGATCATAGGAGGCCATCAACGTATAAATCTTCTTAAGAAAAAGAAAGTCAAAGAAGTAGAGTGCTGGGTACCAGACCACGAGCTTGAAGAAAAAGAAGTAGACGAGCTTTGCATTCGTCTTAATAAGAATCAAGGGGCGTTCGATTTTGACATTTTAGCGAATCAATTCGATGCTTTAGATCTACTTACCTATGGTTTTACTGAAGAGCAATTGATAGGGCCTTGCATGGACATTGAAGAAACAACATCAGAAGAAAGCGAAAAGAAGAAAAATCTTAAATCTTGTCCGGCATGTGGTCATGAATTCTAAAATTATTCTCGGTGATTGCTTAGATGTAATGAAAGAAATGGCAGAAAACTCCATTGATTTCATCGTAACTGACCCTCCTTATGGTTTAAACTTCATGGGAAAAGATTGGGATAAATCTATCCCTAATCAAGAAATTTGGGCTGAAGCTTTGAGAATATGCAAGCCTGGGTCAATGCTAGCAGCCTTTGGAGGATCTAGGACACATCATCATCTTATGATTGCTTTAGAGAAATCAGGGTGGGAGATTAGAGATGTTATCATGTGGTTATATGGCTCTGGCTTTCCCAAATCTCATAATAAATTCGGTCTTGAAGGATATGGGACTGCTTTAAAACCAGCATATGAGCCAATTATATTAGCAATGAAACCATTAGATGGAACATTTGCACAGAATGCGGAAAAATGGGGATTGGCTGGTATTAATATTCAAGAGTGTAGGATTGAGACAAGTGAATTAAAACCATATTCACCAGGTTTACATAAAGACTCACCTTCAACATATAATGATGATTCTTGGATAGGGAAAGATCAAATCAAACTAGCTCCATCAGGGCGATGGCCGGCTAATCTAATTTTAGATGAAGAAGCGGCGGAAATGCTTGATGAGCAAAGTGGAATAAGCAAATCAAATTCAGGTGGTATAACATTTAGAAAAGAAGAAACAAAACAATTAAAAGGATTAGGAAAAACAGAGAGAACAGGACATAACGATTGTGGAGGCGCCTCACGCTTTTTCTATTGTGCTAAATCTTCATCGAAAGAAAGAAATGCAGGTTTAGAGGGAATGCCATTGAAAGAGTCAAGACCATTAGGAATATCAAACTGGGAAGGACAAACAAATGGATCAGGACAAGTAATGGGAAAATCCAATCCCCAATCTAATTTTCACCCAACCGTAAAACCTATCTCTCTCATGAAATACATTCTTAAATTATTAGCCTCTCCAGGAAATCCAATCTGTCTAGATCCATTTGCAGGCAGCGGATCAACACTATTAGCAGCTCAAGAATTAGGAATTAATTGTATTGGTATCGAAAAGATGCCTGAATATCATGAAATTGCGCAGAAAAGAATCTCGAATGCTGCTTGAAAAATATGCGAATATGTGATATGATTTATCCTTCCAAAGCAAGGAGTAAATATGCAAACAAAAGAAAGAACAACACCAGCAGAAAACTTTTTAATGTCTATAGACACTAGCATCCCTAAAATAGATCATATGAGAAATTGCTTTAGAGATGCTCATATGTATAAATGGTCTGCAGCGGTAATCATCCAAATCATGTCAGGTATTGAAAAAGTTTATGCCGACTTATGAGTATATATGTCCAGAATGTAAACATATTCAAGAGATAGAGCATAGCATTAACTTTTTTGCGCCATATCTTTGCTTTAATTGCCTCAATGAAGGTAAATCAAGAAGACTCACAAAAGGTCCAGGTGGTGGAATAGCCACACATTTTAAGGGGACTGGCTGGACGACTTGATTATTTATTCCATTTATTATATAGATCGTTTTAAAACGGTTTATGGTGAATGGGTAAAGCAAAAGTAGAAATCAACTGGCCTTTATTCGAATTATATTGCAAATCCGCTACAGCTCAAATCAAAATTGCCCAAGCTATGGGAATTGATCGAGATACTTTACGCGATCAGGCTGTCCAAAAATATGGTAAGCCCTATTCCGCTATTTCCGCAGCATTTCATTGTGAAGGTGATCTATTACTAGAAGCAGCCATGTTTCAAAAAGCATTGAAAGGAAATGTCCAAACGCTAATATGGCTTAGTAAATGTAGACTAGGATACAAAGAACCAGAAAGTAATCAAAACGTTTCACCTCTTCAGCTTGAAATTGACCAAACCCATATTATCATGGAACTTGAAAATAAGATTGCAACACTAGAGGATAAGCTTGCCAACCAGTAAAAAGCAGAATAAGAGTTTTTCTGAAGCCACACATCGATTCAATATATGGGTTGGTGCTGTTCGTTCTGGAAAGACTTATGCAAGCATAGAAAGATTCATTTATGACTTAAAGAATGGGCCACCTGGCGATGCTATGATTATAGGTGTTAACAGGGGATCAATACAAAGAAATCTCTTAGGTCATCTATATCAAAGGCTAGGTTTCCCTTGTCCTACAGAAAAATCCCAACAATCTAAGTTATATGGACGCACGGTATGGTTTGTAGGTGCACCTGACGTTTCCGCAGTATCTACTATTCAAGGATCTACTTTAGCCTTGGCTTATGTGGATGAAGCCACGAACTTACCAGAGCCATTCTGGAAGATGTTGGAGAGCCGTCTTAGCATTCCAGGGGCTAAACTGCTAGCTACTTGTAATCCTGAAGGTCCAGCTCATTGGCTTAAGAAACAATATATAGATAACCCTGAACTTGATTTAGCCTACTGGAATTTTAACCTTGACGACAACCCCACGCTTGACGATAAGTTTAAGCAGCAACTAAAGGCATCCTATCATGGACTATGGTACAATCGTTATATCTTGGGAGAGTGGGCGCTCACGCATGGCGCAATATTTGACTGCTATGACAAAGACAATGAATTCGAGAACCCATTTCCTGCACCAAGTTATTATATTGTTGGTATTGATTATGGTACAACAAATGCGACGGCAGCGGTCTTATGTGCTGTTACTCCAAATAAGTGGCCACAAATTAGGGTTGAAGCGGAATATTACTATGATTCGGCAAAGAAGGGGAGATCCAAGACAGATGCGGAACTCGTTAGAGATATCAAAGATTTTATTGGATATAAGAACGTTTCAGCGTTATACGTTGACCCAGCGGCAGCGAGTCTCAAGATTGCGTTACGTCAGGCTGATCTTCCTGTCTTGGATGCTAATAATGACGTCCTTCTTGGTATTAAGATATGTTCTAAGCTTATCGGCGGAAAGAACATAGTCATACAAAAAGGTTGCACAATCCTGAGGGAGCAGTTACAATCTTATGCCTGGGATCCAAAAGCGGCTGATAGAGGTGAAGATAAGCCTATCAAGAAAGATGACCATATTGTGGACGCTCTTAGGTATGCTATCTGTAGTGCCTTTCCTCAAGGCGAATTCGCACACCCAGATGAAAATCTTTCATATGAGCAATATAGACGTAAGATATTTAATAATGATGACTTTGGGCCTTTAGGTCCTGTTCCAGGCGGATATTTTTAGCTTGCCAATCTAGAGACAATTCTGTATATCTTTCTCCTATGATTATAAATCTATCTGATGACTATTCAACTTCACGTGAAACTTGGCGAGCAAAAGCAGCAATGACGCGCGAATTTGCTGGTATTGAAGTTAAAGGTGATATGAGACTTTATCTCCTCGGAAAGGCCCAGGCTTATGAAGAGATTGCAGATTATTTTCAAGAGTTGATTGATAAGATGACAATACAAAAAGAAGATATTTGCAATGAATGCTCCAATCTAAAAATTGCTTGTGTGTGTATATGAACCGTAAACGCTGCTATTCCTGCTCTAAACTTGAAGACGAAAGTTCAACTCGCTATTATGCCAGGATGAAGGTAAGCCAAGATCGCTTTTATTGTAAGAAGTGTATTAAGGTCGGTGTTGATGTAGAGTTATGTGGGATGAGAAAGAAGCTTGGACCTAAGATAAAGATTCATAAGCCTGTGTTTGTCGATTTAGAGAAAGGTAGACTAATGAGAATGTTTAGGCCGGCATATTTGGCACAAAAGGAAGCGATGAATGAATAGTTTAAAAATAAAAAAACATGCCTTCTAGATATATTGTGGAAGGGGTGAAAAATTGAAAATTAGGTCTGAAATTTATAAATATTATAAATCACTAATCCTTACAGATTTAAGATGGTCGGAAACAGAACTAAAATAACATAATAAACATTATCAGACGTATGGAAAATAAAAGCTTCGAACAAGCAGTAGAACATTTAACCAGACAGATAAGAGAACAGCATTATAAGTTGCTAGATGATTTTTTTATGGCATATGCTGCCCAGCTTGTTCACTTTGGCAAGGATTTTTCATTAGATGATATTTGTCTAGTCGAGCAAGAACCACATTATAGAGAAGGATGTTTAACGAGAAGATATTGGTTCGAATTCAAACCTAAATTTGAAGATTAATTATCAGACGTTATGGATAGAAAAAGATCATAAGGAAAAAAATAAAGAACGCGCTAAAAGATTATTGCCAAGATATTCAATGGAAGAATTGATAAGTTTTGGGAAAAGAGCCGATGAAATGAAAAGTGGGTGGGCAGAAGAGATGTTAAAGGAATTATGCCATAGGATTGAAAATGAATAGTATCATTACCACAAAATTAATTCCTCCTCCAATTTCGCAATATTTCAATGCAAATATTTTATCTACTCCATACTTTCGGTTCGATGCTGACTATCTTCTTAAAATTGCAAAAATGATATACAAAAAGATTCTTTCATCAAAATATCGCAAGTTTCCTGCGACAATACATGAATTAAAAAAACAATATACAGTATTTATGGATTTATATGAGCGGGCGAAAATTCAAGAAAGGGAGACTGAAAAAGAAGAGTTTATCAAAGCTAGAATGCTTTTCTATAGAACTAGGTTGTCTAAACAAGACGATCGTTCAATATTTAGAAGACTTGAAAATCACTATGCCAAGGCTCGATATGGCTAGCGGTCAAATAATGAGATTTCAAAGATATAAAAAGACCACAAGGGAAAATATGGTTTGATATCAATACTCATACTTGGTATTTGAGATCAAAAAAAATGAGGACATAAAATGACATTTTTAAGACCACCTGAAGATTCAGAAATAAAAGATATTTCATCGTTTGAGGAATTTAATGAAGGCTTATTGCCTTTTTTAAATCAAGTTGTCTATCCAAGTAAAAATATGTTTGATAACTTTGATGAAGTCATTAGAGCAATCGTAAGAGATGAGATCAAGAAAATGAAAGAGAATGAAAATGACTAGCATCATCCCAACAGGAGATAATATCCTAATAGAAGTTTGCGAATCACCGGAAGATATGAATTCTTACATTTCATGTGGAATTATTTCAGTTCAAGCACCTTTAAGCCCATTTAGTCCGGGCGATAAAGTTTTCTTCCAGGGTAGAATAGGACAAACTTTAATATATAAGGGAAAAGAACATATGATAATTTCCTATAAAGATGTTTTAGGAAAGATAATTGAATGAATGAAGTAATTGCAATCATATGTACGTCAATAGCTTTATTTATTGTAATGTGTTTCATCTGTCGTGTTTTTGAAAAATAAAGGAAAAGTGATAGGAAAAGTTATTGAATGAAAGAAGAAAGATACAATCCTTGGCGTGAATTTTTACATTGGAGAAAAGAACTTATACATTACATGCACGATATAAACGGATATAGTGATAAAAAAATTTCTGATGCTGTGTCCACAGATGAAGAACAGATATATCTTATAAGAAAAGATACTGAACCTGGAAAAAAATATTAAATGAGATATTGCAATGTCCAAATCCCCACCCCATATGGCAATCGAATGCTTTGTCTGCCAGTTTGTGAAATGCAAGACTATATGAATATCTGCATTAACACTAGCCAGGGCGATCTTGTCATTCAAGGCTCGAACGACAATGAACTGTTAGAGCGTATCAATATATATGTAGAGAAACATTGGTACTCGATATTCTGTTATCTAGAATATTGGAGTCTTCGTAAGGCAGAAGATCGAAGGAAATGTCTAAAATAAAAGATTAGTAAAAAATATTAGAATAATTCCTGCCTTTGTGATATAGAAAACTTTATATTACAAAGGTAAACATTCATGGGTTCATACGAATCTGGAAACTATTCTCTCGGCTACATAGATCCCTCAGATATCCAATCCAAAGACCTTAAGCAAATGCAGGATTGGTTTTACCAGGAAAACTATACTGCTAACTCTACATACTGGATGCAAGGCGCAATTGATAAGCGTTTCAAAGTTGGAGATCAGCAATTAAATAATCAAGTATATGGGGCTGGTTCTCAAAACGTCCAGAAGTTCTTTTTCAATCTGATTCGTCGTCATATCAATATGATATGTGGATTTCAGAGAAAGAATCGCAAGTCAACTATTACAATGCCAGTCAATGACCAAGATGATCCACTTGCTGATGATTATAACAAAGTAATGCGCTGGGTTGATGATAGAGACGGTTTTCAAGAATATCTTTCACAAAGCTTCGAGGGTGCCTGTGACACGGGCGAGACGCTCTTGCATCTTTACCCTGACTACACCTTCGATCCTATTTCAGGCGATCTTTTTACAGATGCAGTTCAATACAATAACTACCTTATAGATCAATATTCTAGAAAACAAGATCTTAGCGACTGCAATGGTATCTGGCGAAGACGCTGGACTAGCAAACAGATGGCTAAAGTGCTACTTCCTGGATATGCAAAAGAAATTGATAGAATGAAACCGGGTGGTGCTAAAGATGGTAGATTCCCATTGCAAGCCGAATTGCAAAACGTCGCCATCAACAATCTATTTACCTATGATGAATTCTATTACAGAACCACTAGGCCAGGTAAGATTATTTTAGATCCTATTTCTGGTGAAGCTGTTGAATGGGATGAAGATGAGACAGAAGAAGCCGGAATGATGGAAAGGGTGCTACAACAACAACCTTGGCTTAAAGTTAAGAAAGTTGATATCCCTACAGTCAAGTTGGTAATCACATTATCGGGAAAAATTGTCTATCATGGTAAAAACCTTCTAGGGATTGATGAATACCCCTTCATTCCTACACAGTGTTACATAGAGCAAGACATCCAAGCATATGCCTGGAGAAAGCAAGGCGTCATTAGGAACCTAAGAGATGCACAGTTTCTCTATAATATGCGCAAAGTCATTGAGCTTCAGATTTTACAATCTAGTTTAAATGCTGGTTGGATCTATCCCGTTGATGTTGTACCCGATCCTAAATGTTTCCGTCAATCAAGTGGCGGGGATGGTTTCTTAATACCTTTAAAAGCTGGACGTTTACCAAATGAAATACAAAGAATTGAGCCGGTCTCTATACCGCAAAGTTTGCTCGAGCTGTCGAATAGCCTGGCAGAAGATATCACGAAGATTTCGGGGGTAAATGAAGAACTATTGGGATCAGCAACCGACGATAAGTCTGGTATCCTTTCGATGCTCAGACAAGGCGCAGGACTTACCACGTTACAGACCATCTTTGATAAACTCGATTATACTCAACGATTATATGGAAAGATCAGACTCCAAGCTATTAGAAAGAACTTCTCGAAAGGTAAAATACGCAATATTCTTGGTCATGATGCAGATCCACGCTTCTGGACTAGCCATAGCCAAAAATATGCCATCGCTGTCGAAGAGGGCAATTATAGTGCTACGCAAAGGCAGATGGAACTCCAACAGCTTTTACATTTTAAGCAACTTGGAATGTCCATCGCAGATAAATCTATTATTCGGGCTGCATTTATTACTAATAAGCAGCAAGTCATCCAAGATATGGAAGAGCAGAATCAACAGCAAGCCCAGCAAGCTCAAGCAGAGGCTCAGCAACAAGCTAAAGTCGATGATGCAAAGATTCAAGGAATGCTTGCTAAAGCTCAGTTGGATCATGCCAAGATCTATGAAACAAAAGCTAAAGTAGATGATTTAGAAGCAGGCGCAGAACATAAGAAAGCTCAAACTGAATTTGAATTAGTAAAGTCGATGCTCGAATTAGAACAAATGGATTTAGACATGATTAGATCCTCTTACGAGATTGCGATGCAGATTAAATCTCAAAATTCTCCTGAATTTCAAAATGGAATGAAGGAAACAAGTTCACAAAAACAACAACCTGCCATGGCGGGATAGGAGTAAAAATGGAACATAAAAAACATAAACATCATCCGCATGACAAAGTGTCAGCAATGCCTCAATTTAATGAGCCGCATTGGCAGAAGAAAATTGAAGATGTTGAAATGGTTGATACCAGATATTCATCTGAGATGAATCAATGTGCTGAATATAAGAAAATGGTAGATAAGCAGAATCAATATGCTAAAAGCCACAAAGCTGAACATTAAAAAGCTTGGGTCTGTAGCTTAACAGAAAAGCGTTACGTAACCAATCGTAGAGATGTGGGTGCGAAGCCTGCTGGGCCCGTTTAATTTAAATTATAGGAATTATATGCAAAAGCATACCAAACACAATCCTGATTACATCAAAAATAAGACTGCCGATGTAGTCAAACATGGCTATAGCGATGTAATCAAAAGCGAACCTTGGCAAATCAATATGGATTTAACACCTGAAGGTTCAGACACTGCGCAAGGCGCGTTTCTTCCTTGGGCAGGTAGAAAGAGACCTACTCCACATAAAAAAACAAATGAGTGTGACCATTGAAATTTGAAAAATCACAAGCCTTTTGTAAAAGTGAGTCACCAAGAGAGCATACTCATAGAATCGAAATGACAGATGAAGAATATATGGCTAGAAAAAGTCCAAAAATACTCTTCAAAGAAGTTTATGTTGAACCTATTAACGAAATAATGGAAGAAAATGAGAAAGGTAAAAGTAAAAGAGCTAAGAGCAAGCCTAAGAAAGTTCATAAAAAACCCAAGTAAACAACAGTGGAGGGCTTATAAAACTAACTTTTTAAAAGGAGTTTTATAATGCAAGAGTCACCTCTTCAAAATCTTGGATGGATTAGAGTCTTAGATCAAATACCCCCTAGGGGAGAAAGAATTCTTCTTGGTGAAGTCGATTATAATGGAACTTTAAATTCGTTTTACACAGAAGTTTCTAAACCATTCAAAGGGAAAGAGAATGGGGAATTTTTATATTATAAAATGAATGAAAAATATGAAATATTAAGATCGGATATGTATTGGAAGGATGAATGAAAAATAAAATTACCGCTGGAGAATTATCAAAAAAAACATTAGCTGATAAGACTAAATATGATGCTCTTGATACAGGTCATGCAATGTCACATGACATTGATCTTGAGCTTAGAAAATGTATTGAGTTGCATAGAGATATATTTGATGAAAATGAATTCTGCATTGTAATGCTCATATCAAAAGATCCTCTCATTAAGAATCTGATCCGTAGAAAGTTCTATGCGTGGCCTTATCTTCCAAAGCCAAGGCCCAATCAAGCTGTTTTCCTATATAACAAGGGTTTAGATAAGATTACCCATCGTCTATGGGTTTTGCCATCTGATATGGTCATGGCTGAACTTCATGAATTGCCAATTGTAGATAAGAGATATCAGACTATGAAAGTTTGGGCAGATGCTTTTTATAAGGGTTGGAAATATGTGAAGAATCCTGGCGAAAAAGGGCCAGGAAATTTTGTAAATACCGATCCTTTGCACTTTTGGAAATTTGTAAGATCAGATCAAAAGATAACCATGCCATCAGAACATGAATATTTCTTAGAGCATAGAGAGGAATTGATCCAAAGAGGCTGTAAGGTTCCGGATGCGACATATTCCGAGGCCTTTGACTTTAGTAAAATCGAGATTAAGAAGGTCGTAGACTCTCAAGCAGCCATGAGCAATTAAAGCATTTTCAATAACAGTAGGCAGACATAATATAGCTATGGGAGCATCAGCAAGCATTACATTAATCGTGCTGCTATATTCATTAAATCTTTTTGCAACTTCCTCACGTATTTTTTTCATTTGCATATCAGTTGCGATATTATTTGCATTTAAATCATTGGTAAGATTATTTACAGATTCATTTTCAATCATTAGGAGACTCACGTTATGACCATTACAACACCAGAAAATAAAGTAGAAAATACTTTAGCACAAGAAAAAGTTGACACAAATTTGACACAACAAAAAGTTGATACAAATTTAACACAGAAACCAATTGAAATCGAAACGACAGAAGACCCAAATTGGAAAGTCGTTAGAGAAAACTTAAAAAAAGCCAAGCAGGAAAGAGAAATAGCAGAGAAAAAGGCTATCGATCTACAAGCCCAGACTGAAGCATTAAAAGCTGCCATGGAAGCGGCATTTTCTAAATCCAGCCCTCCTCAACAACAAATGTATTCTCAAGATGGATACCAACCTGAAGAAACAGAAGATGAGAGAATAGAAAAGAAAGTCCAAGCAGCATTGGCAGCTAGAGAGCAAGCTTATGAAAAGACGCGTCATGAAAAAGAGAGGCAAGAATTACCAGATAAGTTAAGAGATGTTTTTTCTGATTATGATCAAGTCGTCAACGAAGAGAATGGAGCCTATATGGCTTATCATTACCCAGAGATTTATAGATCATTGATAAGACAACCTGAAAATTTTCAAACATGCTCAGATATTTATAAGGTAGTTAAGAAAATGGTACCTAATAGCACAACAGCAAAAAAAGAAGCCCAAAAAGCCGATAATAACTTTTCAAAACCTAAATCTATTTCAAGTATAGGACTAACTCAATCACAGGAAACTTCAAGCGGCAGATTAACCGAAGAGAGAAAAGCTGCAAACTATGAAAGAATGCAAAAAATGTTAAAATCAGTAGGTTAATAAATTCTGAATCTAGTATAATCCTTCACATATACCTAGGGGGCACCCGAAAAGCGATATTCTGAATCGCCTGGTATATACTTTCATCAGAGTAACTACAGAGGTTATATGTCACAAAAAATATGTCAATATTGTCAAAAAATATATTCCGGATGCACAGCAAAAAAGACTTGTTATAGCTGTTATGGCTTATTGAAAAAATACGGTACTACAACACCCGATCATTTTAATAGGAAGTGTGAATGTTGTAGAGCAGATTATTTTAGTAAGAAATGGAAACAGAAATTCTGTTCTAAACTATGCTATAGAAAAATTCTGAATCATAAAAAATTTTTAGAATACAGAATAGAAAATAATCTGGATTTAGAGAAGCCTAAAAAATATAAAGCTCCTAATGGAAATGGCCATAAAGAACCTAGTGGATATATATTCATCACTAAAATGCGACATCCAAATGCTTCGAAAAAAGGAAGAATTTACGAACATACTTTTATAATGAGTCAACATCTTGGTAGGCCATTAAAAAAAGGCGAATCTGTGCACCATAAAAATGGCATTCGTAAAGATAATCGAATTGAGAATCTTGAACTTTGGCACAAAGGACAACCAGCAGGCCAAAGAGTAGAAGATAAAATCAAATGGTGTAAAGAATTCCTAATAGAATATGGAATAAAATTCATTGAATAAAATTCTCCTCATATCTATATATCAAAAAAAGTAGTATTTAGGTTTCACTAACCTTCGACCGCAATACACCTCGTCAGTGTAGCTGATTTTAGTCTTTTCGCAAAAGATATAAATATCAATTACCTATATGAGGTGAATTATGTCCTTTTCTACAGGAATTACAAGTATTCAGAATATGGCACCGGAATTACCGGTTCAGGCCTCGGAAGACCTCCTAAGTACCCCGATGTTCAATTTGATCCACTCTTTTGGTGTTGATTTACATCATGCCGAAAGTTATGTGGGTAAAACTACACGTATGTCTAGATTCGAAAGATTATCTACCGATGGCGGTCAATTAGACGGTTCTGGTATCGATCCAGCTTCAGAAGTTCCAGTACGTACAGATATTGACGCTACCATGGAAATCTATGCTAAATCTATCGTTACTAACGAACAAGTCGTTCTTTACGAAAATAGCAAGACTCTAACCAAGTTCACTGCATTGCTTGGACAATGGTTAAGAGAGAAAGAAGATCTCCTAATGAGAGACCTTTTTAGCTCGAGCGTTAACATACAGGCGCTCGTTAAACCTACTCTAATTGACTTGGAACTCCTCGCCGCTTAAGCGGACGGACAACAAGGGGCAAGATTATGCAAGAAGAAATGATGAAATTCTTAATAGAAAGTGAAATTTGGGGACCAAGAGATATCGAAACTATAGAATTTTTTCTTTCTAATTTTTTTAATCAGCCTGAACGACTAAACGAGAAGGCACCGAAAGGTGATGCGATAGTCTGAACACTATGGAAACATAGTGAG
>QGNH01000627.1_pt1 | contig 37345 bp, 64 predicted proteins | sample 1735481 | NCBI WGS metagenome assembly QGNH01 (sample SAMN09239004, study PRJNA386568) | Viral metagenome, whole genome shotgun sequencing project. | reverse complement strand
AGGATTTTGTGAATAAAATGAAACAAGATGAAAAAATGATGGTAGCATTTAGGCTACATCCTGATTTACACAGAAAGATAAAGCTATTTTGTCTAGAAAAAAGCATCAAGATGCAGGATTTTTTGAGTAAAACAATTGAAGAGGCGATGAAAGATGAACCCTGAATATCAAATTACACAATTTGAAAAACATATAATTGAAGCTGTTCACACATCAATAGATGTGATGATATCGCGGAAGGTTGATGATAATGAGTTTGAGCTTTGTGAGAGATGCATTTTAATTTTTATTGATTATGCAAGAAGGAAAAATAAGAAACAGACGGTAAAAAATGAAAATTAATATGAAAAATAGACATGTGGTAGATCGAAATACATTTCAAAACTGGTTAGAAATAGTAGTAAATAGAGCTATAATATATTCAAATAATTTAGATTCTTTGGTGGATAAAAGAAGGTATGAATCAGCTTTGGAATCTTTTACAGATTGGTTTTTTGAAAAAGAAAAGGAAGACAAATAAAAAAAGGGATAGTGTTTTTTGCCACTATCCCCAGAGGTAACCAACCCTAACCTAACAAAAGGAAGCTATATGAAAAATGAGAAATTTTCATGTACTTACTTGACTTATAGCTAAACGGTAAATATTGTGTAAGAAAAAAATTGAGGTTGCATGTTTGATTTCGACACAAATTCGCTAGAATTGGGAAAAATACTTATAAATGTTATACAAGAAAATTACGGAAAAAAGGCAGAAACTATGGATGAAGAACAAGAAAAATATATCGTTGGCGAATTAAAATCTAAAATTGCATCTTTGGAGTCTAGAAAATACAATTTAACTTTACAGGTTGCAAATGCAGGTAATAGACTTTGGGAAGTGATGCAAGAATTAGATAAAGCTGAAAATGCACTTGAGAGTTTATCGGATGAAAAAGACATAAATGAGCACTGATCAGGAACTTTATGAATTTAATCTTTTTCGAAAAAATCTTGATAAGCATTACCTTTTCTGATAAAACTTGATCGACAATTTACTGAATGTGTTTAAGACTTTAACTTGTCTTACTTTAATCGACATCGTAGCAATCTTGCTACGGTGCCGGTTGATTTGATAGCTTGAACTAGAAAATTTTCATAATCAACTATAATTTTATTCTTGACTTATTTCTTAAAAATAATAAAATGTTGTCACTATTGCTGATATGATACATCAGATTTATGGCGATATGGCAATCGTGCTATATCGTCATTTTTTTTAGTTATAGCGAGTTATAATGGGTTATAGCGACTTTCTGCTATAACTTTTTTTTATGCCTCCATAGTTTTGTTGGTAAAACGTCTCTGTACCAAGGGAAGTCATCGGTTCGATTCCGGTTGAGGGAAGAAAAGTTTATGGGTATAGTACCTGATAAGATCGCAACTTGTTATTTCGGACTAAGAAGTAAACAATTCGAGAGGGGGATACCCCTCTTTTTTTACAACTTCCCTTCAATTGAAAATTCTTCTTTCATCCCATCTTTTTCAAAATCAATACTACCGTGTAAACTTAAATCTTTGAGAACAGATGCACAAGATGATAAAACCATTGCTAAAGCACAAAACACAATAATTTCAATAAAAATCATACGCATAAAATATCCTTTTGTGTATACTTATTCTAACACTTATCAAATGTGATGATTAAAATGAATATAGAATTAACAGAAGAAGAAAGAGAATTTCTAGAAAGGTATTGTTTTAGGGCTTTAGAATTTTCAAAATTAGGATTAATAAACGCAATGCTTCCGAATAAAGAAGAAGATTTGGTTAAAATTCAAGTTTTATTGGAAAAATTAAAGAAATGAGCGCATGTAAAGTTGAAAGCCTTGAGTTGCAAAGGGCGTTTTTTGCAACTGTAGATCAGTCGCACATAAAACATATTAAGCATGAAGTACAGTATGATTTTTGGCTTGAATCAAAACAAAGTGAAGTGGAGATGCTACGTAAAGAATTGGCTAAAGTTTCAGCGTCAGGTCATGCGGTCAGAAGAGGTACTTACGCAATGATAAATGAGCAACGCAAAAAGATTGAAGAGTTGGAAAATAGGTTGATTCACATTGAGAGAGGGTTATGTTATGGAAAATAAAGATTTGATTCAATATGAAAAGATTATAACCTTAAACCTCGAAATCTTTCCTATGATTAATGAATGCACAGATCGACTTTTTTGTTACATTAAAGATAAGTGCAAAAAAGATAATGAAACACTTCATTTTTTTCAGATAAACTATACAAATTCCGAACGGAATTCATTCGGTAAAGACTTAAAAATTAAATGGGCTGTGACAAAAAATGAATCCTGAATTACAACAGTAAAACCCGAATCACAACAAATAGATCTGAATCGCAACATTAAAACATCTGAATTTTTAGCAGTGAGAAATGACGAAAAAGATCTGAATGATTGATTTTCAACATCTGAATAGACCAACAAAAGTGTTAATTATTGGTGATCAGGGGTGGCTAGATTAATCCCAAGTTATCATGCTTTTGATATACTCATAATTTTCGAGTGCTTTTTCATTTGAATCTGAAAAAAAGTCTAAATAATTTTCTCCATTATCAAAATGAAAAGTTACTTTATCGTTTTTAAGTTGAATGCAATGTACTTTCTTTAAATCCACGTAAGATTGGTTATTTGTGCCAGCATCTAAATTTAAGAATCTCTTATCTATTTTCTTTTTCCAAAACATTATTTGCCTTAATTATTTCAATTTCCATGGCACATTCATATTTCTCGCCTTTCCTTTGATCATATTCAACGCTGATTCGTTTATCTGAATCTGCTTGACCAATTGCCTTGCCTGGAACTAAAAGTGAAGCAACACTATCCAGAATGAATTTAAATGCCATTGGCAAATTATCATGCTGATCAAGTTTTCTTGGTGATATTCTTGTGAGTATTATTTTGCAAGGTAGCATTTCAGGAGTAACCACATCTTTTAACATACAGTATATAGCTATTTTTTGTTTCTTGTGTCTAGCCGCTTTCTTAGTCCAGTGATCAGTGTTATTGGCTTCGTTGTAAACTTTAATAGGAAGTTTGATTTTCATGAATTATCTTCCTGAAACTTTTCTACGATGTCCATGACTTTCTTAAAACCTGCGCCAAGAGTCTTTAATTTGAACGTAGTGGTTTTTTTAGCGTGATGCATGGTGAAAGTAAATCCATCGCTCGTTTCGCTTACATCAACGCTTATATTGAGTTTCATGATTTTCCCTAAAGTCAGCAACAGGATTCGAACCTATATCTTTGGATTACAGCCCAACATTTTCAAGACTTCACAAACGTACGGTATGCAAAGATTCTCTTGTTCCATTTAAACTATACCGACAATTTCATTGTACAGGATTTAGGTCACTTATCATACAACAAAAATGAGTTGCTCGACTTTTTCGTGCAAGTGGTAAGTACTACTTACTAGTTCATACTACTAAAATGTGTCAAACTCTGTAAAATTAGTAATTGGCAACTCTACAAAATAGCCGTTGATCATTCTATTGACTCTTTCTTTTTCTGCTTCCTTCTCTTTCATATCTTGAAAAATAGGCTCTGGCAGTTCTTCATATAGATTATAGCTTGGGGGTATTGGGTTCATTATGCATACCATTTGTCGATAGATTCAAAAGCTAATGTTATTTCTGGATCATTTATATATTCTAAAAGTAGGTCATCAGCTTTAACATGATTTACTTCCTCGTCACCTTCATCGCATTCACTCAGAGCTTTTAAAAGTTCTTCTTTAGTCATTTTCTTCCCTTGATTATAAATATAAATAGTCCACCCAAACAACCGCCGATTATGCTTGAGATTATTGTAGTGATGCTCATTTAGTGCCTTTCATATTCGACATCTCTTTTATTATTCGTTTAATATCATCTAAAATAAACTCTTCCTTGTCTATCTCATATTTTATTTTATATGCTAAGATTCCAGAAGCTATCAATTCAGACAAAATCAATAATGTTTCATCTGGATTTAAGTCAGCCTCTGAAAAAATATCATGAATTTTAAAGATTGTTTTTATTGCTTTAGGGCTGCTTTTCATTTTTTTCCTTATCGAAACGTGTTAATTTGTTCAAATATTCCCTATAAAAACGTGAAAATGGCTATTTATCGGGGGATAATCAGCCGAAACAGGGTTATTTTAGGGGGTTTTAGCTGATTACCCGTTATGTTAATATCCTAGTTTTCTTTTGTCCTGACCGTCAAGTACTTCAATGTCTATATTTTCAGCGGCAAAAAGTCTGCTTGTTATTCGCTTAGAATATACAATTTCAAATTCTTGCTTTGAGAAGTTAGAAGTTATAATTGTCGGCAACATTGCATTATACCGATAATCCAAAAGACTATAAAACACCTCTCTTCTAAACTCTAAGTCTCTGTTTGAAAACTTTTCAGGATTAATGCCTGATCCAACATCATCAAGAATTAATAATTGAGTATCAATGAATGACCTTAAATTATGTAAGTAATCCCCTTTACCTTCCGAAATTCCAAGCCTTAATTTTCTTAAAATATCTTCTTCTTTCCAATATCTAAAATCATTAAATTTCTCAAAACACCAATCTGTTAGAGCTGCACAAAGATAAGTTTTACCAATACCTGCGGTTCCGTGATAAATTAGCATGTTTTTTTCACTATTAGATTTTGCCATCCATTTTTGAACTTGCTCTAAGGCTAAAGTGTTTCCCTCCAATTTGCAAAGAGACGCATCCCTATATCTTTGTCCAAAATTTCGGAGTTTGTAGTCTGCGATTCTTTTTTCTCGCTCGATTCTTGCGTTTTTTTCTCGCTCTTCTCTAAGCTGTTCTTCTGAATATTCGCCGTGCTCTGTCTGCATGGTTTTTGACCTTTATGTTTGTTTATGTTATTTACAATCCGTTCTTTTTTGATGATGGCTTTGCAAAAACAGATTAAGTCTCGCACATTGCCCTTATGCTTTGCAAGTCTTTCATGCAAAAGCTCAATTTCTTGAGCCGTCCAATCCGTGTTTTGAGTAACGGCTAATGAAAACAAGTCTTGTTTTGTTAAGGCTTGTTCTCTTCCTTCAAAATCTAAAATTGTTAAATTTCCGCTTTGCGGTTCAATCAAATCATCTTTGTTATCTCCTTTTCTCTTATATAATGTATGCGGATGATTTTCTTCTGGGAAAGCGTTACAAGAAATCGTCAGGTCAGAGGTGTCGTTTTTTGACAGGTCAGGGGTGCTAAATAATGATTTGACAGGTTGAGGGTTTAAGTTGGTTCTCATAATTCTTGTTCTGCCATCAAAAGATTCAATGAAAACATATCCCAAACTTTTAAGTTTTGCTAAACCATCTTGAATCTTTCTTTCACGTTCATTGAAAAATTGACAAAGATATTCATTGCTTGCATAACAGCCTTTTTCGCCGTTTAAGCTATGTATTTCGGATAAAAGCATTTTCTCAAAATAATTTAATCGTCTATCTAACCAAACTTCTTTAGGTGTCCATATACCTTTAAAATCGCGTGGAATTAGTGTTTGAGATTGATTTGTCATGGTCATTTCCTATTAAGTTAAATTTTAATAGGAGAAATAAACTGGCACCACTAGAGAAATAACTTGGAATATAAGAAAAGTTATTGTATATTATAGGCTCATTCTGGTAGTTTGAGCCATATAAGTTCCTTTCTTATATGTTATTGTCTCGGGTGCGGTGCTGTTTACATCCCCCAACTAGAGCCTGTCATTCGTGACAGGCTTTTTTCATTTACGTTACTCTCTTTCGAGTTTCATTTAAAGCTTATTCGACTTTCTCATAGGTCATTTTAAAAATGTCTGGCTTACAACAATATCTTTCACCTTTCACTCCTGTAATGATGTAATCACCTTCCATTACTTTCATTTTTCCCTCTAAAGTATCTATCCAAGCATAATCAAATTTCAGGCTTAAATTATCGGAAACATTTCGATATACACCATTGATATGTTTCCCGGGAAACCATTGTTCGGCTTCCACAATTATTGGTTTTTTTCTATATTTCATAAATTCCTTATGTGAATATCAGGAAAGGCGCAAAAATAGTGCCTCTCATCCTCTTCATCGACTTCAATTTTATGACCCTTTAGAATCACCCTAATTTCAGAGATTCCCTCTTCTGTAGTCAAAACGAAGCCTTCTCGTTCAAGTAATCGCATTGTTTGAAGATATGGAACGTGCCTTTTACTTTTAAAATAAACTTTATCGCCCCTAGCAATTGTTTTGCATATCGACAAATAGAAAGGCACTGACCTAGCACATTTTTCATGTAAATGATCTAAGCATTTTTCACAGTTATTTAAGTAAACTAGCATAAAATCCCCTTGCTTTTTACTTTACAATCCTTCAAAAATACTTTTTACAAAAGGTAAAAAATATGAAAGAAGTATTTGAAGAAATTTTCCGCGATCCCTTTATTTTCTGGGTCGTGGGCGTCACCTTTTTTATTATAGGCGGTATTGTTGGTTTGTCGTTTTTTATTCAGTGATCCAATCCTTTAAAGAAACAGCACCACAAGTTTCTTTTTCAATAGCAAAAATGTATCTAGCATGGGGTACTGATTTTTTATTAGCCCAATGGGAAACTTGAGGTAAAGCAACACCCAATTTATCAGCCAATGAAGTTGCTGTCGTTTGTGTTTTAAATAGATATGTTCTTAAATCCATTTGTCTTTTTCTCCTTATGTAAACAATTTAATTTATTTCTAAATATATGATATTTTCTTGCATTAAATTAAGCAATTGTGTAACATCTAAACTTAGACAATAACAGAACGCTTCAAACAAAGCAAGGAGAATTTTTATGGTAGCTTTTTTAACACCAAGAGAAATGTTTTACGATTATCAAGAACACATGAATTACGATAAAGACGAATACGAAAATAGAATGGTATCTTTCGATAAAGAAGCTATAGTAGCATTTAAAAGTGACATAAAATGCAGTGATTTTAGCATAGATACGTATGCTTTATGCATCAGTTATGCTTTTTTAGATGGCTGCGGACACGCAAGAAATTTATTCAAAAGACTAGGATTACGCGCAATACATGCCTATGCGATTCACCAAAGTCTAAACGATTTTATACAAGAATTCGATGAAAAAGAAAGAAATGAAGAAGAAATAAACGTTTTTTAGAGAAAACCGTCATTTATAATGAAAAAAACATGACATAAATATGTGTCAATAAAAACATGACATATATTTATGTCACAAAAAACACAAAAAAACAAGGACACAAAATGAATTTTTTACCAGATAACTATGAAGCACCAAAACCAACATCACAACTCTACTTAAAATTACAAGATGGTGAGAATCGCATCCGTATCTTATCACGTCCAATTGTAGGATGGGAAGATTGGAATGCAGATAGAAAGCCATTGCGATTCCAGATGAACGAAAAACCTGCAAAATCTTTTGATCCTGCAAAACCAATGAAACATTTTTGGGCGTTTATCGTTTGGAACGTAAATGAAGAACAAATCCAAATCATGCAAATTACACAGGCGACAATAAGAAGTAGCCTTGAGTCTTTATCAAAAGATGCTGATTGGGGTTCACCTTTTGAGTATGACATTAAGATAAACAAGAAAGGTGAGAAGATGGAAACAGAATATACTGTAAACCCAGCACCACATAAGCCAGTGTCACAAGAAATATTGAAGGCGTTTAAAGATAGACCGATTCAACTAGAGGCGCTATTTCAAAGTTTAGACCCTTTTGCAACTGGATATACGCAATACACCCCTTTAATGAGTGAATCGGAAGAACAAAAAGTAGTAAAATTAATGGGTGAACCTGTCGATGTAAAACCGCTTTACATTGGACACCCTGAATTCATTGAATTATCAGAGTTAAAAAACGGTTGTGAACCAAAAATGCAAGAGGGTTTTTCTGAATACTTAAAAAAAAGATTCGGAATTGAAACTTTAGCACATCTTGAAATGAAAAATTACGCAGAAGTAAAAGCAAAGTTACAACATAGATTTGATGAATACCAAAAGTTAGAAGCTGAAATCAAAGATACGCCAGAAAACAAGGGTAAGAAGAAATGATAAGGAAAAGTATTCAAGGTAATCGTTATGGAAGACTTGAAGTTATTTCTTTTTCATGTTTAGACAAAAGTCAAAGAAATTCAATGTGGCTTTGTAAGTGTGATTGTGGAAATCAAAAAATAATAAATAGATCATCTTTGGTAAGTGGATTTTCTAAATCATGTGGTTGCATAAGGCAACCACTCTTAAAAGATCGAATATTAAGCAAAATTTTAATAGATCAAAAAGGATGTTGGAATTGGACAGATCATTTAGAGGTGAGGGGGTATGGAAGAGCTACCTATAATGGTAAAACATATCCTGCACATAGATTAAGTTACATGTGTTTTGAAAAAAAAATTCCAAAAGGATTACTTGTTTGTCATAAATGTGATAATAGACGTTGTGTTAATCCTGAACATTTATATCTAGGAACGCACCATGATAATTCATTAGATCGAGGAAAAAGAAATTTAAAAAGTTTTCAGCGTGGTGAAAGTCATGGAAATTGCAAATTTTCTGATGCTATAATTTTAGAAGTAAGAAAAAAACATTCTGAAGGTCAGTCACGTAGTCAAATTTCTAAAATTTATAATATAAAATATAGTGCTGTATGTAAAATTATCAGGAGAGAATCGTGGAATCACATATAATAAATCTTCAGCAGGGCAGCGAAGAATGGAAAAACTACCGCCGAACCAAAATAACAGCCACTGATACAGGCATAATCATGGGATTAAATCCCTACAAAACTAGATTGCAGCTCTGGGAAGAAAAGCTTGGACTTCGTGAACCACAAGCAGTAAACGATAAAATGAGAGAAGGATCTCTCTTAGAAGATCAAGCTAGAATTTTAGTAAATAAAATCATGGAAACAGATTATAAACCTGCCGTTTTACTTTCTATGGAAAACCCATTTATGATGGCATCACTGGATGGTATGAACTCAAAGAATGAAATATTAGAAATAAAATGCGGTAAGGGAAGTCATGAATTGGCTTTAAAAAAAGAAATACCTTCATATTATATGGCACAATTACAAAAACAAATGTATGTTGCTAATGCTTTATCTTGTTATTATTTCTCATATAGAAATGATGAGGACAACATAGGTTTTGATGTTTATCGAAATGATGCTTTAATAGATAGAATTATAAAAGCTGAAACTGAATTTTACCGCATGATGATGGATTTCACTCCACCACCTGCGACAGATAAGGATTTCATCCATAGAGACTCTAAGGAGTGGCGACTACATGCAGAGATATACAAAGATACAAAAAAGCAGTTGTCGCTGCTTGTGCAGAAAGAAGAGTTGCTTCGGGAAGAACTAATTAAGATGTGTGACGGTCAATCGTCACAAGGCAGCGGTATTAGGATTTCAAAGACAACGTCAAAAGGCAGAATAAATTATAATGCTATTGATGAATTGAAAGAAATCGACCTTGAAAAATATCGTGGGAAAAATATAACATCTTATAGATTTACAGAGGTGAAAGGTGAAAATGAATAAATTTGATGTTGACGAAGGTAAAACATGTAGTATTCCATACTATACACCAACATTTGAAGAAATTTCAAAACAGATGCGTATAAATTGTGATATTTTAAAAAAAGAATTTAGCGATCATGTTAATAAAGAAATTTTAAGATTTACGGAAATGAAGGATAAAAATGAATGAATGGATAAAGGTTTCGGATAGATTGCCAGAATTAAATATCAGAGTTTTAATATTATGCGGTCAATATGTGGAAATAGATAAACGCTCTGATCCTAAGGATGATAATATATGGTCTTGCACAGCTAAAGAAGGTGTTAGTCATTGGATGTCATTTCCAGATTTACCTAAAGATTAATCCAAATAATTAGAATAGCGACTTGAAAAATAGATTGCTATTCTAATTTTTTGGAATAAAGACCATTTTGCCGAGGGTGGCAAATTGGTTTTAGCAATCTTTTTTCATTTTCAATCCTTAAGATGGTTCTATTACATTTTGTTTCTCTAAACGCTTCCAAAGGTCTTTAAATTTGCAATTTATCGTTACAAAACGACCCGCGAAGTTTTCACACATGCGAGACATGATATACACAGTACGAATTAGACGTACGTTTGTTGCGTCATCTTCACCAACCTGCTCTGCCACCCAATCCTTTTCTTCGGATATGTCATATAGTTCTAAGAGAGGCTGTATGTAACGAAAAAACTCTGATATTTGCTCGTAATCCCATTCTTGAAGGAAGTCGTTTATTTCTCGTTCAATTGTCTTTTTTGCCACTATTTTTTCTTCTTTTTTGACTTTCCAGCTTTTGACATTGCAATTGCTATCGACTGTGGTTGTGATTTACCTTCATGCATCTCTGTACGGATATTAGAACTTATTACTTTTTTGGAAGAACCTGTTTTTAATGGCATTTTTTACCTTGCTTTTAAAGACATTATAGAGTATATTTTTACTTATTTAACAGCAATATAATCGAGAAAAATAAATATGACAACACCAATAACGACTAATAGACATATAATCATTAATATGCCTAAATCTAAGCAAAAACAAATGCCTAAAATATCTGGTTGCTATGAAGAGAATAATAAAGAGATGCAGATCGAGAAAGTGCAACAGGTGCTATTGAGACATAGGCAACAGAGGAATAGTGTGAAATAATGCCAACATATGAATACAAATGCCCTATATGCCAAGATAAAATTGAGTTGTTTCACGCTATAATCGATACTCCGAGAATATCATGTAAAGAATGTGAAACAACAATGAACAAAGGCTTCGGCGGTGGTGTTGGAGTACATTTTAAAGGATCAGGATTTTATGAAACTGATTATAAAAATAAATGAAAACCTGCTCTGTTTGTAAAAAAGATAAAAATGAAAGTGAGTTTTATTCTAAACAAGCTAAATGCAAAATATGTCATGCTAAACATTCTAAAATTTGGGCGCAAAATAATAAAGAAAAAGTTAGTCTATGGAGTCGAGATTATAGACAAAGAAATGAAGAGAGAGTTAAAGAGTCTAAAAGAATTCATTATAGAATGACTAAGGGGAAGTAATGAAAAACATTTTGATAATTGATTTAAAAAGAAAATTAAATGAAAATAATTGAAACAGATCATCCTTGGGGAAATTTTCTTAATGCTAGAGTGAAGGCTATTAAATGGTTGAAAGATGAATTTAAACATAATGACAAGGAAATAGCAGAAACTTTATCCATGGATGAAATGCAAGTATTCTTAATAAGTGAAAGCTTTGGATTAAATGAACCTTCTTAAACGCATCCTATGCTATATTTTCACGCCCTGCAACGTTGAAATGCGGATAAGAGAACGATATACAGATAACATTAACAATATGAAAAGGTAAAATGAATAAACTAATCTTAACACTACTAGCAATGGCTTTTGTAGCAACGGGAACTGCATCAGATAGGATGTATATTGATGAAAATGAATTATACTCAAGTCAAAATGCTTTTCACATACATATAGGTCATAATGAATATATTCGCACTGAAATTATTCATAAAGACAAGACAGGTCTATACACATATGAAAATGATATTACGACTAAATTAGATAGTTTAAGTTCTACTTACGAAAAAACTTGGAAGTGTCCTTATTGTCACCAACAGAATCCGATGAAAGAGAAATGCTCAAATGTTGATTGTCCATCAAAATATCAGGTGAAGAAATGAATAAGATAATTTTAATGCTATTAGCAACAGGTTTCATATCTATTGCATGTTATGCAAGCGATGGAAGCGTGACCATGAAGGGCAGTAATGTCTATACAGTAGGTTCTAAAAAATAATCCTTAGGCAAGGATGCCTATTATGTAAAGCTGCTTGACATCATGAAAAATAAATACACTTACAAAACATTAAATGGTAAGAAGAATAGACTTCATCGTCATATCATGGAAGAACATCTTGGTAGGAGACTAGAGTCTCATGAATATGTTTATCATGTTGACGGTGACTCTAGCAATAATGATATCGGTAATCTGATTGTGATTACAAAGAAAATTAGGTCTTAAGAACTAGAAATAAATTTAGCTCTTAAGATTATATTATGCAACTTTAACAGCTGAAATCCTTCCATAAGCTGAACCTGTACCTAATGAAAATGTTGCCTGAGCAACAAGATAAACAGTTGTAGTAGAACCTATAGTTAATATCCAAGAGGGAATACTGACGCTATTATCACCTAGTAAAAAACCTGCTGTGGGTACTACAGATGAAGCAGCATTATTACCCTGAATACCTATTGTTGCACTTGTTGTATTGACAGAAGCTAATTGTGCGCCTGTTACAGTGATAGCACCTGTAAAGTTTACTATTCCTGAAATTGCATATGTTCCCGCTATAAGACTTATAGAAGTGATATTTGTAGGAGTGGCAGTTGTTAAAGCTACAGCAGATCCAGAAACTACTGATGCCACTGTTGTTTGACCAATAGTAGATGTGCCAAGCTGCCCACTAGAGTTAATGACTACCGGAACAGCACTTGCTACAGTAACTCCTGAAATGCCCTGTATGAGACATGTAGTATTTGATGAATTTCCAATACGAATTTCATTACTGGTTCCTGCACTTCCAGTTACTCCAAAACCAATACTAATGTTATTGCTATCACTTGTAGTAAATGATGATCCACTACTATAACCCAAAAATGAATTATTTGATCCTGAAACAACTAGATTTCCAGATATCATTCCAACATATGTATTATTTTGTCCAGATGTTTGACTCGCTCCTACGGCATAACCAATTCCAACATTATTAGCGTCATTTAAACCTGAAAAACATAAATTTCCTACAGCCGTATTATTAGATGAGGCACAGTTAAAAAGAGATTGGTCTCCTACAGCTGTATTAAAATTACCGCTCACATTAGATGCCAAAGCAGAATAACCTAAAGCCGTATTTGCGACTCCTCCCTGAAGAGAAGCCATAGCGTCATAACCGACAGCTGTATTTTGTACTCCAGAGGTAATTACATTCAACGCTTGAAACCCTATACCTGTATTTACTGATCCAGTCGTTGTTAAATTACCTGCTGCTTGACCAATCATGGTATTACCGGAAGCATCGGTAGTATTAAAAGTCATGGTTGTACCGCTAGTAGCAAGAAATTGTACAGTAGAACCAGCATTTTCGGTTGGATTTTGATTAGCGAAGATTGTTAAATTATTTCCTGAAATAGATCCAGAATCACCAGTAATCGTTACACTTCCACCAGTAATCGCTTGAGAACCCATCAATCCTGATGAATTAATTATTACCATAGAAGGTATTGCAGGTGACATTCCATAAATACCGTCAATATAACATGCACTCTGGGGTGTGTCACCACCATTTCCAGCATTACCAATACGTGTAACAAATGATTCTCCAATAACACCTCTAGTATCAAATCCAACTAAGATATTTCCTGTTTCAGCACCTGTATAAGATGTTCCAGTACTATTACCAAGAAATGTATTTTGTGATCCTGTTGTCAATCCATTTCCAGAATTTAAACCAATAGCTGCATTTAATTGACCTGTTGTCAATGTAAGTAACGAATTCCAACCGATTGCAGTATTTTGTTGACCTGTTGTTAAAGCATGTAAACTTTGATAACCCAAGGATGTATTATTTCCACCACTTAAAGTTAAATTTCCAGAAGATAGACCCACTAAAGTATTTAAATTTGCATCTGTAACATGCATTACAACATTTCCAGTTGTAGGAGTAAAACCTACGGTTGCGCCTGAAATTGTTGTAGAAACCGAAGAAACACCGGTTGGATTTGTTGCCTGAATAGTAATATTTGATCCAACATGACCAATTGTAACTGATCCATTTGGAGATGTAAGAGTACCAACATTAATATGTGTACCGCCTGCATTAATAGCCGTTGAACCAATCCAAAGTTGGCCATCTAATACTAAACCATTAGATTCACTTACATTCTGATTATCTGCTTGTGTAAAATCAGCATTTTTAGCAAAAACTATATCATTATCAAAACCACTCATTTAAACCCCTACAAATGTATATAATCCAACTACATTCCAATTTATATTGTTTGCAGCATATCCAACGCCATTTATTAAAATATTAGCACCTGAAACTGTCATGGTTACGTTTGCTGCACTCATAGCACCTTCTTCATTGACTATACGATCTGGAGTTCCACAGAGATTACTATTTACACCGTCAAAACGAACTGTTCCAAAAATACTATAACCTGCACCTAAAGAAGATGTTGTGTTATAAGCTGCTACTCTTGCTTCAATAGCATAAGTTCCGATTACAGTTGGGATATATGTAACGATTGCAGATGTTACAAGCCCGGCAGTTGTTACACTTCCAACTAATCTATTAGTAAGAACAATATCTACTTCATTAGATGTCCCTGTACCAACAACACCACCTTTTGAGATGATTCCATTGGCATTATTTTGTGTGGAACTTGCTCCATCTATGATTAAAACATTAGCCGCAGGAATAGCCGTGCCATTTTGCGTTACAAATGATGTTGGGACAACAGGAGGAAGAGTACCGGAAATTACTTGTTTATAAATTTGACTCATGGTTATGACTCCCTAGCAGCAATATAGGAAATAGAAAAATCTCCGGATGCACCAGTTCCATAAAATGACGTACCTAGATCAAAAGTAAAATTTGATGCTAAGTGCGCTTTATCTCTTAAATCTAAAACTATTGCTTCACCTGCCGGAAATGTTTTCCATGTAGTAGCACCTAATGGGTCATTAACCGAAATTCTAACCGGTGCGTTTCCTTGATTATCAAAAACAATAATTACAGGATTAAAAAGAAGTGTGCCGATTAATATCGTCGCACCTGTCATTGTTGCTAGCAATTCATTAGGAAAGATTGCTCTCTGACTATTATTAATCGACATTTTAACCTCTTATACGTGTTCGTTGCCTTCAAGCATTTGTTTTAGTTCATCAATTGGATCTGGTTGAGGAGATTCAATAGGTGGTACAATTGGTTCTACTTTATCAGATTCAATAGGAGAAACTGGCTGTTCAGTAGCAACTGGCTCTTGTGCCTGTTTTTGTGCTTCCTGTTGTGCTTTTGCTGCATCTTTAATTTTTGCACAATGCGCAATCATTTGAAATGCTACCTGTTCAACAGCTTCTAACGGAGTATCATTATCTAAATGCAAGTTTAGTTCTTTTTCGACTTCTCCGACTGCGACTTTAAAAGTCCATTTTAATATATTTGTAAACATGAGCGATTTTCCTCTTAGCTTAAAATCCAAAAATTAATTAATACATTATCTCCAGCACCTAAAGCACCACCACCATTATTTATGGTATGAACGATAACGCTTCCGGCTGCTTGAGTAACGCCAGTAAGTGCAATTTGAGCATTATTAGTGCTTGCATTTAGGTTTGATACTGTAACAAAAACGCATGATGTTGTCAAAACAGTACTATTGGTAATTGTATAATCTTGAACACCGCCTGCATTTGCAGTTGTAAAACCTGTAAATGTCGCACATCCTACCCGGTTGTTCATCGTAACGCTAGAAGTTGCTGACGCTGTTGAACTAGTAGCAGGAACCATTTGCACATTTCCGGCAGCATTTAATTTAAGCCCCGTTGCGCCTGTTCCGGCGCTCAAAGTCAAGGCACTTGTTGTATTTGTACTACCTAGGATCACTGTTTTAGCTCCGGCTCCAGTCGCTATCGACACGGCTTGTGCTCCTGTTCCATCTACAATTCTGACTGCTCCAACTCCTGCTGCTGTTGAACCTATTGTCAAAGTACCGGAAGTTTGAGCATCTCCGATAACAATATTACCTGTCGTCATTGCATGAGCTAAAGATAATGAACCACCTGTTTGTGTATTAGCGATAGCTATTACGTTAGCTCCTGTTCCACCTATATTAATTGTATTAGCTACTGCTGCATTTGCACCGATATTTATCGTTCCACCTGTTCCAATAATAGAGAACGTGCTTGCTGCTGCTTGAGTAATTGTAATATTACCCATTGTAGTTGAGCCAATGTTTAATACATGAGCCGCTGCGCCCGTGAATAAATTAGCTGTGATTAATGTTCCGGTTGATGTGCCAATATTGATTGCATTAGTTGTGTTAGTATTAGCAGCACTGAAAATATTCAATGTTTGTGAAGTAGCAGCTGAGGTTGTAGCAAAAATGTTTAGAGCGCCAGCTCCTGTCGTTGCTATTCCATTTAGTATATTAACAGTTGAGTTAGCGGCATTTGCTCCAGAATTAATACTTGTGACTTGAGCATCCGTATTTATTCCATTTTGTATAAGAACACTATTTGCTCCCGTACTTTGAACAATTGTTGTGTTACCTGTTTGTGTAGCTGTTCCAATTACAAAAGTAGCAGCTGTTGTAAGAGTAGAAAAGCTTCCTGTCAATGTTGTGTTACCAGTAGCATTTCCAAGAGCTAAAGCACCTGTTCCCCCTGTTGCAATAGTTGTAACCGCTGCACCAGATGCATTAATATTGGCGGTTCCTACTTGCGTTAAAGCTCCAAGTGTAGAAAGACCTGTTACACCTAATGTCGTACTAAATGTACCTGATGTAAAGCTAGAAGCGCCTGTTACTCCTAATGTTCCACTTAGAGTCATATTTGTCGCACTAATTGCCGCTACCGTCATAGTTCCAGTAACACCAAGTGTACCACCAATTGTAGTATTACCTGCTGCTAATGTGCTAGCTAGTGTTACCGCACCTGATGCGCCGATAGTTGTAAATAATGCTGCTGCTGGTGTTGTACCACCAATTGCAGGAGGTGCAGCAAAAACAGAGGCTAAGTTACCTGGAATTAATACTTCATTTGCATGTGTTGGAACACCAGATACTGCATCTGCATTTGTAGCAAGATATACATAGCCTTGTTGTGCGATAGTTGCCGGCACACCTGCACCTACAACTACGGCAGCTAATGCTGTTGCTACATCATTTGATGAAGCTACATAATCAGCAGAAGGTGCGCCACCCGATTCTGTTTGGGCTAATGTTCCTAAAAAAACAACACCTGATGTAGTTGTCGTAGCAAGTTCATTTCCACCAATTGCAAAAGTACCGTTACCTAAACTTGTATAAATTTGATGAGGTGTAACAGATGTATCAATGAATAGTTGACCAGCAGGCATAATATCAGATGATCTAGGCGATCTATTTGCCGAAATAGGCACAGGAAGCACATTAACAATCGCTGAATCTTTTCCCGTAGCCTGTAAAATTTTAGTCTTAATACCCATCTGAAACCTCATTTATATTTTTAATTTTACTTTACACTAGGACAAGATATAAATAAAAGAAAGATTAGGTATTGCGTTAAATTAACGTATGTTATATGATAATCAGCAACTTAGGGGAAAAAACAACAAAACAAGGATGTTTATCATGGGTATAATAGCTATAGCAATATTTTCGCTAATTTTCTTTTTAGCAGCTAGAGACGAAAATCATAAAAAAGAAAGAGAAATGAATTTTTTACGAGATGAAATAAATAATTTAAAGAAAAAAGGTTAAAAAAATGATTATATTTTATATAATTGGTTTAATATCATCTAGTGTTTTTGCTTTTGAGTTAATTTATGGGGATGAAAAATAATAAAATTACTTTCCTGTCTTAAGTTTCTTAATCACTTTTTGAAGCATTAAAGCTGCAAATAATTCTTCTTTTGTAGGTTTACTTTTTTTGTTTTTTGGTCTTAGCACTGAACATCCTATTTGCTTCTTTTAATGATTTCATAAATTCTTTTAAATATCCATGTGTAAAGCCATTTGTGATCTTTTCAAATATCAAAGGTTTTGTTGGATCATCTGGCTTTGTAGCATCTTGTGCCATTGCTGTTAGTTCTTTAAATGAAGCAGAACCTCTGGAATCGCCATTATCTTGATTCCAAGCACCCATGAAAGTCTCACCTGTGGACATAGGTATATCTTGACCTTCGATTATACGGCTGATAACACTATCTTCAATTGGCTTACCGTCTTTACGTCTATACATGTAAAAAGAACCGTCATGAAACATATTGATGATAGCCGATTTATCTGGCATTGGCAATGATATTGCAAGGGCTGCTGATCTATCGGATTCAGGTACTTTGCTAGCATCAAATACAATCTTAGCATTCTTGATTGCTTCCGGCTGTGATCTTAGCGAATCCATTGGCACTTGTCTAACTTTTCCATTTTCTTCAATTAAGAAATTATTACCCGATGTTCCTTTAACTTCTGCTATATTTCCATCTTCGGTAACAACTGATTCGCCTTTTTGGATGCTTTCAGGCTTTGTAATCTTTACAGGTTCAACGATTCTTGTAGGCTCTTTTTTTGATTTAGGTAATTCGTCACCAGTATATTCTTTATAATTTTCTTCAAGGTCTTTTATTTTTTCTTTTATTAATTCTTTAGTGTCTTCATCGTAAGGATAAATTTTAAGATTTTCCTTAAAGAACTTGATTTGATCCAATATCTTTTCTGAATGTTCTAAATCATTAAAATCTTTTCCACGTGCTTCATCATATTGTTTAACTCTTTCATCGGATGAAGGATATTTTTTTGTTTGTTGAGTAGGTTGCTGAATCTCTTTAATATTTTCAATGTCAAGCGGTTTTACATTAGCTTGTTTTTCTGCTTGTCCTGCGTTAAATCTAGCATTCTCTTCAACAATCATTCCGGGTTTACTACCTATGACATCTTTGATTTTCTTACCTAGTCTAATAAATTCAGGATCATTAATCCCTTTACCTTTAGATTGTAATTGATCGCTTATGACGCTAAGAAATTTCAGTTGTTCTTGTTTAGCAGGCTCTAAAGTTGAAGGATCAACACCACCTAATAACTGCTCAAAGATAGGTATTTGTTGCACTGCTTGCTGTGGCATCATAGCTTCGGGCTGTTGTTGCATTTGATCAGGCATCGCTTGCGATGCTGATGCAATTTCAGCCTCGGGAGTTGGTTGCATTGCGTTAACAACAGGTGATGCAGCTTGACCGCCAACTTGTTGGCCTATATTTGGGCCTGGTTGAATTGGTGGTTGCGGTTGAGGAGGATTTACAGATTGTGGTGGCGAATTTGATGGCAACATAGATGTTAAAGGATTTCGAAGGGCAGTAGCAAGTTCAGGAGCAGCAAAAGGAAGTGCCATACTTGTAGCAGCTATAACATATGGTGTGGCTTTTTTTAGCTCTTCTCGTGCTTGTTCATCTCTACTTTTTGGAACTTCCATTTTATTTTGTATTATAGCTAAATTGGCGATTTCATATGGAGTGGCTGCTTTTTTTGGCATCTTTAAATCATTGGAATACTTTTTATCTTTCGTTAAATATTTTAATATTTCAGATGTGCCATAGCCACCAAGCAAAAGTTGCTTAATTTTTTTTGCTATTTTTGGCGATTCTTTTTGTAATGTAGCAACAATAGCATCTGAACTGATACCTTGATCTAAAAGCTGCATAATCGCATTAAATGACATTATTCACTCAACTTTTGAACTGTTATTTGTGGTCTTTGTCCTAATTGAACAATCTCCGCTTCCTGTTGTGCTGACATTGGCACTCCCGAATTTTTTAATTCATTAAAAACCTCATGGATTGCCTGCGGAAACCATGCTTTTTTCTGTAATTCAGTATAAACATTTATTAATGATAATTTTTCTGACCAATTCTTTTGTAAATCTTTAGCAATGTTTGGCGCGCTTTTCATTTGTTCATTTATTGTATTATCTAAACTTTTTATCATTGCATTTTCGCTTAGAGTATTATTGGTATATACAACAGGTCTATAATCTTGAGCTTTATTAACAATTGAACTTACATTATTAGGAAGTGGATTTAAAATTTCAGCTACATCTGTTATTGGATGTCCCTTTTGAACTAACATTTGTTCTAATATCGGATAGGCTAAAGGGTCAATATCCATCATATTTTTAGATATATTTCTAAGCATTCCTTTTGTGCTTTGATTCATCCCAATATCAAATGAACCTGCTTCAGGTATTTTACTTGGAAATTCTTTAACTTGTTTTTCAAAAGATTGTATTTTAGGGCTTGCTTTTTGATATGCCGTTGTTAAATCTGGAGAATTGGCTAGCTCTTTTTTCATTATATCATAATAAATATTCTTTCTAGCTTCTGGAATATCTGGAGATAATTGAGAATCTATAAAACCTTTAACTTGTTTCTCTAATCCTAATTGTCTTTGCATTTGTGCAGATTTTTTATCTACATTAGAGTTAATTAATTCATTATAGTTTATTAAGCCTTGATTATAATCTCGAATTCTTTCTTTGACTAAAGAAGGGTCACCACCTCTTATTGCCACATCTTCAATTATTTTTCTCTGTGCTTCGGGGCCAATATAATTTCCAACATCAACAGGTATATATTCTCCTAACGATAAAGGAGGTAGATTTTCTGGTTGATTGTTTGTTTGTGTTTGACCAAACGGGGGTTGTTGAATTTGATCTTGCGATTGAGGAGTAGGTTGACCGTTTGGAGTTTGTTGATTTGTCATTAGTGAATCAGATCCACCACCACCTATATCTTTTTTATAAGCAGCCATTTCCAGAATCTTAGGTAATATTGTACCTGCATATTTTTCAAATCCCGGTATTCCTGCTCCTGCTTGCATAAAAGAAGTCATAATGTCGATTGGATTTGAATTTTCACTTTTTGCTATTGCACCTGCTTCACTAAGGGCTTTTTGTAACATCCCTCTTTGAACCATTTGTTGTGGATCAGGAAAGTTTTTATTTATGCCAACTCCTATAGCATTTCCAAGCATACTAGCACTAGATGGAGTTGGTGAAGCGTCAAATACTTGTACCATAATTAATTTTCCTTACGTTTGTAAACCTTGTGCTGCTCTTAATGCTCCCATATTTCCACCTGAACCAAATCCTGCTTGTCCGCCACCCATACCGCCAAAACCACCACCGCCACCTTGACCCATTCCACCAAAACCACCTTGCGCCCAAGAACTCATCAAACCTTGTCCAAATCCTTGTTGAGGTCTTTGATATCCAAATGGCTGCGCTGCAAGTCCCATCCCTGCCATGCCACCATATTGACTCATCAAACTTTGGGCTGCTTGCTGCCCTAATCCTGCTTTTAACTGTGCTAGCTGCGCTTGTAAATTTCCGCCTGCTGCCCCTAACGCTTGACCAAAACCTGAACTCGATAAACCACCGCCCATCGCCCCCATACCTGCGAATCTTTCAGCGAGTCCCGGCACAGTTTGTTGTTCAAATTGATTCATATAAGGTTGTGCAAATTGATTGACAGCTTGTGAAGATGGATCTATCAACTGTTGTTGGTAATTAACGCCACCTTGCATACCTTGGCCAAGTCCACCTTGTGGCCCTAACATTTGCATCATTTGTTTTAAAAGTTTTTGTTGACCGCCTGTCATGGTAGGGACTTTTTGCATTTGGTCGCCACCGCCCATCTGATCCATCAATTTACTTGCTGCCATTGTCGCAAAAGGAACCCAAGCCATATAATCACCTATAAATTTTTCGTAAACTCAATCACTATAGTACTATCAGTATAAGTACTGAAATCCGCCGTTGTCGTCACTATAACATTTGTCGCATTAATTTCTAAAAATATATTGTCATTAGGAATCGGAACCGCTGTTAATCCTATCGGATCTGTTGCAGCTCCATAAGCTCTAGTTAATCTAAATTGATCATTCCAACCAACTATATTATGAGCAACGTTCTTTGTTCCAGTGCTTGGTAATGTGCCAAAATCTACTACCATTCTGTAAACTTCGCGGTTTATCTGGGGATTACCTGGAGTAAAATACTGACCACTTGTAAGTTTTTCAATTGGCACATATAAAGCACCTTCTTTCGTGTTAACTGTAGATGCTATCCCTTGATAAACATCATTTAGCATGTCTCTCATTTCTTTAGGATCTTCTGGCAACTCAATGCTAATATCTAATTGATTTTGAAGACCTGGAATGTTACTTGTGAAACTCATTTATTTACCAAAAATGTTAGTACCAGCAGCTCTAAAATAGATCTTCATGGCGTTTAAGACAAAGTTTTGTTGATGGGTGCTAAGTTGCGCCATCTGCTCATCACTATTAGTTATAATTACTGACATATATTGACCGTAGGCATTAGCAAAGAAGCGATGCCAAGTATATTGTGCGCTTAATGTATAAAATTGTTGCTTGCTTTGTACCCAATAACCACCCTGTGTATATGCTGTGAACCCTGTAGAATCAACATTTATACTGAATGTGTTTACATCAATGAATACCACAACGTAATTATTGCTATTTAGCTGTGTTGTTCCGCCTACTTGTTCAGGGCTTATTTCGTCGCCTGTTAGCAATCCATGATTTTGACTGCTAATTATACAAGGATTAGAGAGGGTAACATTTTGAATGTAGCCATTTTTGCTATTTGACTGCTCTATATTCTGATTACCCACTATAATATTGGCTTGCGCTGCTAATGTCGTATTCATTTTCAATTTAATATTCATTGGAGATGGAACAGTTGCATCAAAGAGAAAATCTATCGAATTAGATAAAATATTTTGACCAATTTGTTTTGCAGGATTAAAATCTTTAGTTTCTGCGTATACTCTAGGGAATAAAGCAACAAGACCACCGCCCACATATGTTCCTATGGTTGTTACATTAAAATTAGCATAAAATGCCTTTGTCGCTTGATCCCATTTAAATAATCTAACATGATCAATATCAACATATTGCACCATGTAAATGGTATCATTTAATGTTGTAGATCCTAAAGTTGCTAGATAATCTGGATTAACTCCAGGAACGATATAATTTAACCCTGTTACATAAATAATTTCATCGCTTTGCAGATTATGATTTTTAATCGTTAAAACAACATCAACGCCAGTATTAACAGTTACAACTGTAACGGAAAGACTTTCTTGATCCAAAGCATCTATAGAGCTATCTGCAAGTGTTTCTACATCGGGATAACCGTAAAAATGACCAAAACCTTGTTGGTTTCCTGAAACAATTAATGGCAGTTTTGATTGTGCTGCATCATCCCAACCCACTTGGTAGCTATCCCAAAATACATCTAGACGATCCCAAGTGACATTTACTTGATACTGAAAGTTGCCATAACATGTGACATTGTTTCTAAAGAATGCATAGGTATTGTTTCTATAATTATAAAGTACGGTCTTATTAGGGAAATATTGACCATTATAAAGAGTACTAAATTCAGGATAACACCAGTAAACAAGTTCTTTTTTAAAATCGCGTATGCCTTGGACTCTTTTAGGCCCGTCATCAGAATTTAGAAAGTCATAAACGATATCGGGAATATCTAAATCAATCCTTTTTACATCACCTCCTGAACTTGCAACTATAGCTTTATCAGCCACCGCCAAAACCCCACTATCAAATAATACAGGAGAAAAAGTAGATTCAGAGCCGAAATCAGATGAAATGCGCTCCCATAAAAATGGTATTCCATATTCTCCTACATACTGCAAACGCCACGTGGAACGTTCAAATTGAACAATTAAAGTATTTTTAAAAAATGTTGCGCTTATAATTTCTTCGTTTGTTGGAGCATCAATAAAGCCACCTTTACCGAATATATCCGATTGCCAAGCATCCGCTTGTATAGGGCTACCAATCTGTGAGAAACGACATCTTGAAAAGAAGTTTTGAGCATTATTGATTAATGTTCCTTCCCATGTATTAAGAGCGAGTAGACGGCCATAATAAGGAATCAATATTCTTGCTGTAAATATATAAGTGGGATTAGGTGGCGTTAATGCAACTATAGGTTGAAAAGTTGTCCAAGTTGCGCCATCAGTATATCGCATTGGGGAACCTGCACTTAATTTGAAATTAGTCTCAAAGAAAAGCCTTTTTGATGAGTCAGAACCACTGTAATTTGTAGCCCAAAAGAAATCAGAATCGGTACTATCCCAAGTTACACTTGGAGATAAAAACTCTTGATAATCGCCACCTACAACTTTATAGGCATATTTAGTATCAAACCAGACGGTTTCTTCATCATTGATACCTGCTATTTCCCTTACCCATATGCCCATAGCAGGCAATGTAGGATAATAGCTAAATGCTGCTGTCGCTGCAACACCTGCGCCTAATGTATGAGTAAGAATCACAACTCCAGTAAGATAATTAATCCAACCGCTATTTCCGGCTACAGATCCTTTTAATAACCCATTACCTTGATCTGTAAATGTGACACCACCCATAATGATAACAACACTACCAGGCTGTATTTCGGCGGTAGCTTCTGGAGTTATAGCAGGAGTATAAAGAGAATATAGGTTGATTGTCCAAGGTGAAGCACCAGAATTGCCAATAGAAGCGGCAGTAAAGACACGTCTAAATCTACCAATGAATTGCATCCCTTCGCGTTTTTTTACTTCTTCACGCCATACATAGGCATTTTGAAGCTCTTGAAAAGCATCATCGACTAATAGAAAAGGTTTTTTATTCTTTTTCTGTGCGCCTGAATTGAAACCAGATATATCAATTGATTGCATCATTTTCCGATTACCATCCAGGAAAAAGGTCTGTTTCCAGCACTACCACTTCTTTTAAATTCAAAACCTATTAACGTTCTAGCGTCCACACCCCATGAAATATTTTCGGTGCTACTTTGTACAATCGTTGCAGTTAATGAATATAAAGGCACTGTTAAGGGTACTGGAAAAACGACCACTGTTGTATTTCCTGTTGTGGTCATTGTGCCGTATTGTAAGATAAGACCACCAGGAAGAAAAGTCCAACCTGTAGATGTTCCAAAAGTAGCGTTATTTGTTTGATCTGCCCTTGTTAATTGATACTCAAACCCATTGTTTTCACCTCTAAAAACCAAATTTGCTTCAGCAGGATTTGCACCTATTTTAGAATAGAATCCTGCTTCATTAGCTAATGTTGTAGGTGGTAGTGGTACTCCAACTTGACCTATAGTTCCTGGTTGTTCTGGCATTTGCAAGAATTTATGTTTACCTTGTCCCAATGCATTAAAAGGAACGTGGTTGACTGCTTCTACAAGTGCAATTTGTTGGAAATTAGTGCGTATGCGATCTCGTGTGCTTCCTAGCGTATCACCTGAAATTGGAATGTCACTTGTAAATGTCATGTTGCAACCTATTTTGAATTATGCTATCATATATAAGTCAAAACCAAAAAATTAACAATCATTATGGAAAATAAAGTCAAAATATTATTTAAAGAATATGGAGCGTTATCGCCTGCATTTCTTCAAAGGAAATTTAAGATCAGTTTCGAATATTCTAGAGATTTGCTAGAAAATATTAAAATAAAGAATAGCAAAAAAGTATATTTAAACTATTCTTTAATACGATTAATCAAAACTACGTCTGATAATCATGATTATATTCCTTTTGAATAGTTAAAATTTTAATTACCTTTCTTCATCAAGTGTCGATCTTTTCCAATACTTAACTTTATAGCCTTCTTTCCACTTCATACCGTCCCATCTATTTTGGCTGCACCAACCTCGAATAGTGCCTTTTAATCCTTCAATTTTAAGGAATAGCAAATCATAATCTATTGGGCTGTATTTAGATGCATCAGCCCAGCCATCGCAGTCGTATTTGACCATAGGATAGGTGAAACAGCTATCCGTATCTTCGTGAAGTCTCGTGCCTACTTTTTGCATAAAAAATCAATTACTTCCCTTTACCAACAGCTTTCTTTTTTGCCAATGGCGCAGCAGGCTTTTTATCTTTTAATCCTGTTCCGTATGCTTGGGTTAGCTTCATAGGATCTTTTTTACCACCTTGATAATGTCCTTCATCTTGAAGCGACTTTTGTTTTCCCATTTGCTTTTTTGTAATATCTGCTTTCATTTTTACCTACTGATTTTGACCGTTATAACCGATTTGTTCTCTTGTTTCATCTCTAAATAGCGTCAGTGACTGTCTTTTACCAAGTTGCGAGTAGCTCCTAGTATTAGCATTACTTAATTTTTCATCATAATATTTTTGCATTTGCTGTACGCCTACATCATCAAGCCTGTCTTGATATAGCTTCTTAGCTACACCGTAAACAATTAGTTCCCACCAGTCTAGTTGTTCTGGTCTTCCTGATAAATTAGGCGATTGTAGACTTACTGTTCCTAGTAATGCCTGTGAAGGTCTTCTATAAGCTGTCATCTCAATTGTATATGCCTGGTCTGGAACTGGACGCAATACAAATTGATTCTGAAAAAATAACATCAAATATGGTTTACCTTGCACTGATTGCAGATATTGTATTGTGACATTATTTCCTTGTGGAACCGCCTGTGTAAAAAATAAGCCTGCAACGTTACCAGTTTGATAATTTATTGTGCCACCTGGCGCACAATCACCTATCAAATTACCTGCTCCATCATCTGTTACAGCAAGTGATGATGTTGCTGTATTTGCAGATATAAGAATATTCTGTATCCTAGAAATATTTGGTTCTCTAAATGTTGGAGGATAACCACCGGGAAATATTTGAGTACTAGATAATTCCGTGTCAGCAATTGGGTTATTATTGATACTTGCAGTTATTGGATACTTTTGTGTTGTTAATGTGTATGGCCCTGTTGTTCCATTACCTATGGCAAAGTTTTGCAACTGTTGACCAGACCAATTATAATTGTAGAAACTTGCTTTATTCTGAAATAATATCAGTGATGCTTTACCACAATATGCAGGTGCTTCTACTGTCTCCCAATGATCAAAATCAAAGGGATAAGTGTCTACATTCTGTATTGTGTTGAATGTGTAAACATCTTGCAACTTTAGATTACGGAATTCATTTGGCAGATCATAAAGATAAAAGCTATTGATATACTTGATAATTTTATCAAGAGTAACTTGATTACTATTACCGGAAGCTGACACCTCTTGAATCTTCTCAATTATATCTTGTAAATTACCAACTGACATATTTTTACCTTATAAAAAATCTACTGGAACAAAACGCACTCTTGATATTGTATCAAAGGTTTTAGGTATCTTTGTAGCACCTGTGGGAGCTTGTTCAACATTACTGTAACGTCTGATTTTTTTCTTACAACCATTAAGATGTTTAACAACACCAAAAGGAATTTCGCAAATTTCACCGTGAACTAATGTAAAATGTTGGATGCCTTCACCAGGATAAATACGATAGCAAAAATCGAAAAATCCACCTTCTGCTTCTGTGAATTCAAATTGACCTTTTACAAGCTTCTCATCTTCTTTGCGCATCTTTTTAATCATTTCATCAACTTCCGTTTTCGGCTTATGATTGATGATTTTCTTACTTACTGATCTTACTAGCATTATTTACCTATTATTTAAGGGGGATGACAATTTGTCACCCCCCATTTTATTAAGCGTTATTTACAACGTTATTTCCGTTCGATTTAAACGCAAATACTTGCATGTTAGCGTTAGCAACACCACAAGCACTTGTGCCAATGTTCATTACAAATTGCGCGCGATTATCTGAAGCATCTTGTAAATTCATCCCTGGAGGACTTAAAGGAATTGTTGCACTTCCATTGAGTGGCACAACTCCAGAACCAGCAGGAAAGCAAGTAGCAGGTGAACCATTTACTCCGCCAAGATAATTTGCACTTGATGGTAAAGCAAATGCGGTAAATCCTGAAGTGTCATAATCTAAGACAATAGAAGATTCAGTAGCCGAATTAGTAACAACAAGAACTCTTGGCGCACCAGAAATATTGCTTGTTACGCTTCCATCACCTCTACCAGTTAGAAAACTTAACTGTGTCATTCCATATGCTACAGGAATGTTGAAATCAACACGTTCACCCACTGTAAAGTCGTTTTTCTTAGCGAAATAAACTTTAGCTTGAGTAGCTTGTGTGATACCAACTACAGAAATTACGTGTGGATACATAAATCCCGGGTATACTTTCTGATAAAATCCTGTAGTTCCATTAACAACAGAGAAACCGGCAGCAGCAGCAGTAGCAAAATATCCTAATGTAATACTTACTCCAGCGCTAACCGCTGTAACTTGAAATAACATAGAACTTAGTTCTAACGCTGATACAACATTTATCAATCTAACCCAATCGCCAACATTGATACCTGTTGTTGTTCCTGTGAGAACGACGCCAGTTGTACCATCAATAGCTGTCATTGCTACTTTTGCATAAGTAGGCGGATTAGTTTGATCTATAAATGTAAATCCTCCACTTGTACCTTTTGAAGCATAAGTTGTTACACCTGATCCAGTACTTGAAGGCTGACCTAGAGCTAAATAAGAACCTTGCGCCATCGTTCCATACCATTCGGCATAGATCGGGTTAGCTGCTGTACTTTGTGCACCCCAGTTAGTTAAATCCTTAACATAAATCCAGTCTGGTTTATCAGACATAGGAATGTTTTGTGCTACAATGGTAGCAGGATTCGTATAAGTCCAAGAACCTATATAAGAAAACGGTAAAGACATAATTTATACTCCTTATATTCCTGTTGATCTTAAATTCTGTACCCACAGGTCATTGTTAACACATTGACCTTGATAAAAAGAACAAGCTGCCGCATGTCTTAAATGCGCCGGGTCATTTAATACACCCGGTGGAGTATAAATATATCTAGCTCTTCCACCTGCTTGGAATACAACTTTATAACCTTCATATGCTGTGATAAAGCAGTTAGCAATATCATTACCTAGCAATGAAGCATTTTTACTGATAGAACCTTGAGATGAAATAAAAGCACGAATGTTATTAACACCACCCCACTCACTGGATAAAGTATCGATAGATTGTGTACCATATTCAAATTTGCGTCTAAATCCTGTGATGTTATTTAACACAGGAATCATACGAGAGTGACACATCATACCGTAAGCATCACCCAAAGGAGATGTACCGATTTTTCTTGATGCATCAATCATGTTTGTGATATATTCGCCGTCATTTGTCTGTAACAAAGCAACGATTTCATCTAAATCTGATAAAGCAGCTTCTGTTGGTAAATCCCCATTGGAACCCCCTACAGAGTTAATTACTGATGCTGAACTTTCCAAATTGTCTCGTTGCAGAATATCCGAAGTTTCTTTATAAGCCTGTCCTAGACGTGCTGCGGAGGCATTAAGAATTGGATCTTGGTTGGTAATAGTAACTTGACGAGTCAATACAATATATGTTGCGTAATTTCTTACACGGCAATCAACATCAACACGGCTCAATAATTGAGACGGTGGATTTAATTGTGCGTTGTCGACTGGAACTTCAAAAGTATCCAATGCGTCATAACGAGATTGACGATTGATGAAACCATCATTATCTTCAACTTCAATAACAGCAGCAAAAAGATTATGAATACAGTTTCTTTCAGGTGTAGAAAGAAGCTTATTCGTATAGTTTTGCTGTATCTGAGAAGGCATATTCCCAAGATTAACTGACATAACTAAAACCTATGGTTTAGAAACCGTTAGCTTTAGCAGCATACCCCATCATCTCTTCATATAATCGCTTATTGTCTGCTTGAGTTGAAACAAATGCTTGAGCCATTGGACGCTTGTCATACGCTGTCGGAGATTGAACCGTTTTAGCGTTTCTCTCTAACTTTTGTACAACTTCTTTCTTATGCCTAGCATCTGGAACCTTATCAAGTAAACCTAAAGCTTTAATGTATTTGTAACTATGGAGACCCATTTTATAGGGATCTTTAAACGATGCGATGGTTGCTGCAAGCTCTGGCTCTTGTTTTTCTAATATTTCTAACGTATCAACATTTACAACGTCGTCGAAATCAGAATATTGAGTCCGTAGGTTTTGGATTAATTTATTTTGTTCCTGTTGAGCAAGTTTACTTTCTAGCTCTTGGATTTTCTTTTCAAGTGGTTGCATCGTTCTACGTGCAATCCCCTTTACTTTTCCGGCAGGTACAAAATCTTCGTCCGCATCTTCGGGTTCCACAACAGGTTCTTGTGCTTTAGGTTGCTGCGTTTGCATAAACCTATTTAACAATTCATCCTTTTGCTTTAACTCCCATTCCATCTCTTTTTGACGCTGACGCAATGCTCTAAAATCCCTGTCTTTTGTTTCTTCTCTTTTTTGAGCTTCAACATCGATTGATTCTTGAGATTGCATTGATTCATTATCAACAGTGTCCAGAGGCGCCACCTCGTAATTATCGCTATTTAGATCCTGTTCAGTCATGAATGTATTTTCCTTTTTGCAGAGGTCACCTGCGTTTCAACCATTTTAAAATTAGACAAATTACTTTATGTCTAATTAAAATTTAATGTTTGTGAGTGATTTTGTCTAGTTAAAAATTGGAATATGTAATATAGTTTTCGAAAAAAGGATTAAACATGAATAACTCTCATTTTAAACCGATAGATAGAACAGCAGCAAACGTAATTTCAGTTGGTGTTCATCATGACGTAGAAGTAAAAATAAAGTTAGGATATTATCATCAAATTGTAAATCCTAAGATATGGGATAATAACGATGAATTTATCGACTATACAGGAATTAAAATAGGTAAATTAACTATATTAGGAAGAAGAAAAAGATCTAAAAGCGAACTTAAAAGTTATTCTAATTCTTCTTGGATAGTAAGATGTGAATGTGGGATTCTTGAAAGAAAAAGTCAACAAAAAATTAAAAGATATTTAGATAGGTGTGAATCACAAAGAAAAAATGCAATGTGTGCTGAATGTAAAGATCTTTTTGATTCACAAATAAATGATAAAAGAAAAGCATATGGCATTCGTGATGAATTTTCAGATGATTATAAAAATTTTATAGGAAAAAAATTTGGTAGTTTTATTGTAATTTCACCTACAGAAGCTATGTACAATTATTTAGATAGACCTATTGAAATATCCCAATGGAATGTTAAGTGTAATTGTGGTAATTTTGATAAAAAATCATACCAAAAATTAACAAATAAAGATTTTTCAAGACATTTAATGTGTAGAGAATGTAATCAATTAGATCATATAAAAAGAAAAGAATATTTTTCAATTAATGGATGTTATCCAGATGATTCGGTTAGCATGATTTAAACAGGTCGATTATCAAAGGCATCAAAGAGCGTAACTCTAGGAGTAACATCTTCAAAGGGAATAACTCCAGATGATGAAGGAACACAACAAGGTGGAGTAGTTCCTGGTTGATTGAGATTAGCTAAAGAGAAAGCGTTCCACGTTGACGTGTCAATATTAGTCGTAATACTGTTACTCGTAATAGCAAATACTCTTGACCTAAGCTTGTTAATTTCATACATGCCAAACGCTTGCTCTACTCTGAATCCTACAATTTCACCTACAGTAAACTCATGATCTGCTGTGAATGTAACCACTGCATTTTGTTCATTTGTTATAGCTGAAATAAATGATAAACTAGGATAAAAGTTAACGGTTGCCACGTAATTTCCTATCTTTGAATCCTAATATAGGGTAATAAATTGGTGTCTTATCTTCCGTTTCACCTGCTTTATAGAAGCCAAAATGATCAAGTCTTTCTTTTTGATAAGCAATAATGTCTTTAAGTAGTTCTTTTGAATATTTAGAAGCATTTTCTAAGATGTTTGGAAATTCTGTTCTATGGGGTAATGACCAACAAAATAACGTTTCTTGGCTTTTTGGATCTGTCCAAAATACATGGGTATTTTCTTCTGGATAAGGTCTATATTCTTGCCTCAATACACGTCTTAACATGGTATTTTTTAACATGAGATCTTTTTTTTCATGATTGACAATATAATAAGGTCTATCTTCAAAAGGATTACTTGCTATAGCCTCGTTTAAATCATCTACAAGCTGGGGCATAATCGTTCTGACCATATCCCCAACCTGTACACGTTCTTTTGATCTAGCAGCTAATTGAGCAATGGTGCCAACTGTATCTCTATCGGCATAACCACTCTTAGTCATATCTATTGCCTTTAAACGGTTGTTTACGAATTTGAGCGGCTTCTTTAGTCATCATCTTATCTTTTCTTGCCATATATTCATTAGCTTTACCCATCATAGCACCGGCAAATTCTTTTTCGCCTGGTTGATAGTCTTTGTCTGACATACCGGCTTGTTTCTTCATATTGTCCATATTTACTCCTTAGCCGTTAGGCTGATTTATTTTCTTTCATTCCATAAATTTTTTGCTACTTTTTCGCCATTTTCATCATCTTCACAAGCTGTTGATCCCATAGCTCCGCAATTACATTGTATTGCATATCCATAATCAGAACCTTGTTGATAAACTTGATTTGACCCACAAAAAGGACATGGTTTTAATTCATTCATTTTTTCTTACTTCTAACATCTGTTACAAATTTAACAAAATCTTTTCTATTTTCTTTCGTTGGTTTTTGAGCTTTTAAAACAGGACTTGATTTATCAACTTTTTTTAAAGAAAGTGATAATTTTTTTTGCTCTTTTCTCATTGGTTTTGGTGTTGCTGCCATCTTTATCTCTCTTTATAATTTTAATTTTAATTATGCTACATTCATTTGATTTTGTCCAGTCGTAGGCGTGACTGATGCTTCTGGTTGCAATGCATTCAATATATTTAGTTTCTGTTCCAGTTGCGTTAAATCCATACCGTCAAGTTCTTTTATTGCTTTCAATAGATTCAATAATGACGCTGTATCTTCTGTATGGGCACGCTTAAGCTTGTCTTCTGCTACTGCCATATCAGTACTGATTTTTGCAATTCTCTCTTTACCTAAACTATCTTGTGAGCGTGCATATGACATCTTAGTCTCATTATCAACTTGCATTTGCTGCATCTGCATTTCAGACATTTTCTGTTGCTGTTCTTGCATTGCTTTTTGTCTTTCTTGCATTTTCTGAATGATACGATCCTTATTCTGTATCGTCATCACTTCAACTATTTCTTCTGCCGGGAATACTTCACCGAATCTTTGCTGTAGTTCAAATAGTTGTGCAAGTTCTAATTGTTCTTGTGTCTCTGTCAATACACCCTTAACAACCTTTGCGCCGTAATTAAAGAATGCTTTGTCGTCAAATTCAGGTGTTGGATCTTCACCTATCACTTGTTTTACTTTGCCATATGACCAAAAATGTTGGATCATTTGTACTATAATATCACCACATTCTTGCTGTGATTCATCGAAGTTATCAAAGTATTTCTGTAATGTTGTTAAACCAGCTGATTGACGTAACATAGAAAGAACGCCTGCTTTATCATCTACAGCAGCACCTAATAATTCCTCATTGACACCTGATATTTCTCTCATTACTTGCTTTAGCATATCTTCCATTTGCAACATCACCGGAGAAGGTGGAATGATTTGCATAGGTTGCACGTCATCCATGCTGTATTGTGGCTTATCGCTGATAACTAAAACACGACCATTACCAACGTTTAAACTATCGTCTGGAGTAATTAAAGCACCTTTCTTAACTTTCAAACCTTGTTGCTGTGAGGCCAATATATCTAAATCGGTAACTTTTCTAACGTTGAAAAGGTATTGAGCATCTCTCATATCCCTTACCATGCCCTTAAATTTGTAGCTTATGTAAGGGGTGTCTGGATTAAAATTTCCGTAAAAACCAACGTAAGGGTATCTATCAATGCCATATGGGCGTTGTTCATCACTCATCACACGGCCATTAATCAAGATGGCACGGCTAACCGTTTGTTTAGGTTTACGAATCAGCTTTAACTTGCCTTTAAACTGCATCATAATAACGCGGATATCTTCCTCATCACCGAAGATTTCTTTTACTTCTTGTGTTGTCTCATCTACAGCGTAAATAGCTTCTCTTGTCGATAGATACCAATATTCATCAATAGCCATTAAATGTTTAACTGTTAACCCAAAATTTTCAGGCATATAAAAAAACTTGTCATCTTGAGCGTTGAATGCAGGTGTATTTTCTATTTCTTCTGCGTGATCAGGATATAGGAATTTAGCTTCTTCTTTGGAGAAATATTGTCTTGAGTGAATGTATCTGCAATCGGAAAGATCTTTTTGTCTAAAGAATGGATCAATCATGATAGATTTGAAATCGACATATCTTAGGCGGATATCTGGAGATACTGGATCAGTAGCATAATCAGGAAATATAGAAACTAACCCAAAACCTGTGACGAGAGAGCCTCTCTCAAATGCATCAGAATAAACACCGTAGCCATTTGTCTTATGAACGTGAAATAGACATTTAGTGAGTTGATCTGCTGTCTTTTGAACAGGTGATTTTACAGGGATAACAATAGTAGATTTACGATTGCGTCTTTGGTGTCCTGTTACCATCATAACGCTTGAATGTGTCAAGTTGAAATTAAACATCCTACGTTTCTGATGCATGCCTGTAGGATATAATGCAGACCACATATCAGGATCACCAAGCCACGTTCTTTCGTCTAGATCTGCCTGACCCCATTGTACTTGTAGATTAGTTATAGAGTCAGTGTAATTAGACTGAATCATCCTTTTTATGTCGCCATCTACTTGCGTACCAGGAAAAAAAATCGGATCATTATTTCTAGGCATTAAACACCATTATATTTTTTATTTCAAAATAACAGTGTCAAAGGTTTAATTCAATTAATCTTTTTGAGAGCCAAGGTTACAAATGAATATTAGTTCCTCTTCATTTTTTACAAGTATTTCTTCTCCATACCAGTCATTCTTCTTAGCCATAGGTCTTACCATTGCGATAATTCCTTTTAACTCAAGCATCATAGCATTGAGACGCTTCATGTTATCTTCGCATTTTGAATTTAGGTCGTCTAATTTTTCATACATTTTAAGGTGATTGGTTATATTTTTTTGAAAAATCTCTTCATTTTTATCTATAAATTCACAGTAAGGACAAGTCCAAGTTTTACCATCTTTTCTATGAATTAAATCCGTTTTATTGCAAATGTCACATTTCATTAAAAATGTTCTATTTCTAATGATAAGTTCAGGATCAATCATAATTCAACCATAGCCATTATGTCTTCTGCTTCTGCAAGATAGAATGTCTTATCGCCTTGCGTAATCAATCGTGGTTGACTGCGTAGGTAAATCAACGTATCATTATGAATATTATCACCACCTGATATTACTTTATAAATCTGCGTGTCTTTATTTGATCCCGGCAATAATATTTTGCCTTGTTCTTTTGTAATACTAAAAGTTTCGAGTAAGATAAATTCATTTCTAGGTTTTATTTTCATTCTACATTCCCCAATATGAGTGTATTGCTTTTATGTCGTCATCAGGTCTTGAATTTGTATCAAAACCGATAGATTTTATTCCTTGCGCACAATATCTAAAACTATCTGCCCCATGTGACCATCTGTCATGTAACGGCTCATTGTAATAGACCTTTAAACTTTCATTCCATTTCTTACGATAGAAATCTAGACATTTAACACCAGCAGCGCATCTTTTCGAATCGAAGCTACATAGCGGTAATATACTTCTAACCGCCTGTATCCCTTCATCTATTCCTTTACGTGGAACTACAGTCATTTCATAACCAAAATCTCTAGCTGATTGCATTCTATCAACGCCACTTGTAAATTCTTTATTTTGCATGTCATGAGGCACAAAATGAGTACCATATTCTATGCTATTTTCAGACTTAAAGTCATTAAGATATTTGATATAATGCCCTAGTCCTTCGCCATTGTTTTCATAGTAGTTGATAAAATTATACGTGCCATTTCGTAAAGCCTGAAAGAAGAATATAGAAGTACTATCACCAATACCGATATCCCAAGAAGTATGAACAGGAAGATCAGGAATAATCGGAAGGCTACATATTCTATCATCATCTCTAGCTTTTTGAATAAGCTTACCATAATATGAACCCTCTGCACCACGTTTAAAGGAACAAAAATACTCTTGTTGTATGAAATCTTCGGGTACACCTTCACGTCTTAACTGCTCTATATCTTCTTCATTTAATGTGCCAGCATCCTGTACAGTAACAAGGCTAGAAAAATAATGTTTGGGATCACTTTTAGCATAATTGAATAATTCATAGAAATGATTTTGACCATTGGGTGTAGATATAAATATTGCAGTTCCATTATTCTGCTTTACACGTGGCTCTAAGGTACGCCATGATTCGGGGTCCATAAAAGCATACTCAGATAGAATAACAAAAGATGGATTCATACCCCTAGCTCTCATAGCATTCTTACCGTCTAATCCCATAAGACAATATATAGAGCCATTTTCAAGTGTAATCATCATCTCTGATGAGTTCTTATTACGAATTAACTGTTCTGGTATATGATCTAGATAAGCCATAGACTCGCCATCATGCGTCATATGTACGCTTTTCCAGATAGCTCGTTTAGCTTGATTGTAGTTTGGGAAACAATGTAGATATACTCCCGGAACTTCCATTGCTTTTTTTATGAGATAATTAAGAGCAAATAAATCTTTTCCCAGCCCTCTGGCCCACGTGATTACGGCTCTCTTTATACCTGAATCCAATGATTCCATTGCTTCAAGCTGATAATCTCTAGGTTCAAATTTATGTGGAAGGGTTATCTTTAACTTCGGTTTCTCTGACAATTGATTTATCTTTTAAGTGGTTTGCGTAGGTGATTGTTTCGACAAGTATATCTGCTGTATCTCTTAATATATCTTTTCGAAGTTGAGCTTCAAATTTCTTGTTTTCATTTTCTTCTTCGACTAAATTACGATCATAAAGACGTATATATCTTTGACCGAAACCGTCTTTCATAATACCATTTACACATTTAACAGATAATGCCGCTTGTGCTTTTTCATAATATGGGCGAAACTCATCGGTTTTTATCAATGCTTTCCAGTCATTTCTTAATATTCCCTGCTTTAGTGAATACCATTGTTGAAAAAGACATCGCCATTCTTTTGTTTCTTCTGTAACCCATTTAACTAGGTCTTCACCGAGTTCAATGCACCTTTCTGGCGATGGTGAGCTTGTGCGGGGTCTTCCCCCCACTAGGTTTCTTGCTTCTATCATACTCGTAAAGTAATAAATTTAATGATAGTAAGCAATCTTTTTTCTTGCTTTCTTTGTGTTATTTTGTTATATTGTTATTTGCACAACAAAAAGGAAGAGACGAAAATGAAAGTTTGGACGCAGGAAAACAAAGAATTATTAGAAGATTTCTTTTCACAAGATTCACAGCAATACCCTATTAATGAATGTGCACCTCCTCAAGAAAAAGCACTTTGTATATTTTCTAAAGGTCGACTAACATTAGAAGAATGTGATGAATTACTACAAATGCATTACTCTGATTTATCAGGTGAATGTGACAGAGA
>QGNH01001338.1_pt1 | contig 37376 bp, 62 predicted proteins | sample 1735481 | NCBI WGS metagenome assembly QGNH01 (sample SAMN09239004, study PRJNA386568) | Viral metagenome, whole genome shotgun sequencing project. | reverse complement strand
AGATAAATTCTAATCAATGAGAAATATAAATAAATGAGACTAAAAGAAAAACTACATAAATATATCACAGAACATGGGTTCCAAAAAAGATGGCTAGGCTCACAGTTAGGGATGAAAAACCAGCAATGGTCTCAAATTCTGGGGGGCCACACCCCTTTGCCTAAAAGATATTGGATACCATTGATTAAGTTAACGAATGGGAAAATAACTTTTTCTGATCTTATTGAGGAAACATTCGCCGAGGTGGAATTCATTGAGGTCAAAGAAAGTAAAGATTTTAAAGAATGTTTACTATCTTTAAAATACTTTAACACAAGTGCAACAGATTAAGAAAGTAATTGTAAAAAAGTATATTTTGTGCCATTAAGGTATAGAAAAAACAAAAGCCCCCGATTAAGGGGGCTCCTGATATCCAACATGGATTTTAGGTCTTAACAACATAAATCTTTTCCCTCCTCCTCCAAGACGCGGGAAAAGATTCTAAAAACAAAAGAGCGCCATTTTCATGAACGCAGACTTTTTTTTGACATCTGCCCAAACAAGTCAAAAGGCCGAAACCCCCCTCTTTGTTTGTCAAACTAAGGCAAGTATGTCAAAAAGACATAATTTATGCAACTTAATATGGAGTAACCGACTATGAAAAGTGAAGAAAAGAAAATGGCTCCCCCGGGGAGGGGAACCAAAACTAATGAAAAAACTGATGCGCTTCATCCTAATGAAACTGCTCATTTAGAGCAATCCAATATGCAAGGTGCTGAGATTTATAGAGGAGACTATTCATGACTAGTCCCTCTCCTCGTTTCACGGGTATTTTTGTCCCTGTTGAAATCTTAGAACTGGAAAATCTTTCTCTTCTTGAGATGTTTCTTCTTTCCATAATCGACGTTCTATATTCCTCAGAACATGGAGGGTGCCATGCATCCAATGAATATTTAGCCAAAAGATTAAAGGTTCAAGAAAACACCATTGCTAAGTCTTTAACTCACCTTCGAAGCTTAGAATTGATTGAAGATGTTTCATTTGACGGAAGAAAGCGTGTCATTCGTTCTTTAATCAACCGGTATGTGGATAAAGCTCAATCCAAGGCAGGGTTGGATAAAAATCCATCGAGGGTTGGACAAAAATCCAACCCTGGGTTGGACGAAAATCCATCGGGGGTACCCCCTCTCCTTATATATGATAGTAAAGAAGATAAAGAAGAAGATATAGCTCGGACTGCTGCGCAGCCTCACAAAAAAGGTGCTGAGATTTCTTTTTCTTTTGACCAAGGAAAATTTCAAAACATCTGCCCGGAAGATCTTGAAGCTTGGAAGGAATTATATAACTCAACGGATGTGGAACGCGAACTCAAGGAAATGGTCCAATGGATAATTGCAAACAAATCAAAATCGAAGCACAAAACACTCTGGCGCAAATTTATTCTAGGTTGGCTCCAGAGAGCCAACGAGAAGTCAATCAATCGCTCGGCTTATCAGAGTTCGAAAGAGAAACAGGTATTATCTCGCCACACAGGTTTCAAGAAGGACGAGAGGGAAGTGCATCCGAGCCGAACCATAGATCTCTCGGAAGATTAGAGATGTATCTAAGTTGGGAAAGAGCAATTGAGTTATTCAGTATAGGGAAAATATATCACGAAGCTTCACTGGTGAATTTACCAGAAAAAATTAAAAATTTTTTTTATGAATGGATTGAAGCTCCTAAAGGTCGATCTCTTTATCTCAGCGGCTCGCCAGGAAGTGGTAAGACATATGCCAGTATCTGCCTACTGAAGTCGTTAATAGATAAAAGGAAATATAGTTGGATTATTTACGTAAGAAGCGATGAATTGGATAACGAACTATTAAAAGCGTGCGATGAACGCGCAGAATCTTACGTATTGGAAAAATATCATGAAGTTCCTTTTCTATTTATTGATGATCTAGGAGTTGAAAGAGTAAATGACAGAATTATAAAACAATACTATAGCATCATTGATAGAAGATTAAATAATCTAATGCCAACTGTTTTTACATCTAATATTTCTAGAAAAGATATAGAAAAAAATCTGGGAGATAGAATTGCCTCTAGATTGCAAATGACTACAGAGATTATTTTCCCAAAAAAAGACTATAGAAAGGGGTTGTAAATGAATCACTGCGAAGAATACATCCAAAATGTTACCCGAAGACTTCCGGCTATGTGTACAGCAGACCATCTGATCGAGTGCGGGATATGGAACTCTAGGCAAGGAGCCGCATATTTTAGAAAAATGAAGAAAGGTCCCTCTTTCATCAAAATAGGTGGACGGTTCAGATATCCTAAGGCTGCGGTGATCGAATGGTTGAGGAACAATAGTCATGAATGCCACTAGGAAGCCCATACGTGCCCCAGGTTCGACGATCATGGGTATAGTAAGGTCAAGGCAAGGATGGGTTCAAATTGATGACAGGAGGCTTTATATGAGGTCTACGTGGGAAGTCAAGTTTGCGCAGCACCTACAACACCTGAAGCATCTAGGCTTAATCCTAGAGTGGGAATATGAGCCGCAAACTTTTTGGTTCGAAGGCATCAAGCGCGGTGTATGCAGCTATAAGCCCGATTTTAAGATCACCAATCACGATTCGACGCATTACTGGATCGAAGTGAAGGGATACATGGATAAGCGCAGCCTAACGAAGCTAAAGAGGTTTAAGAAGTACTTTCCAAAAGAGGAACTCACCGTGATACGCAAGGATTGGTTTATAAAAAAAAGGTTACTCTAATATGTGGATAGAATTTAATGATCAATTAATTAATTTAGATCATATTAAATTAATTTATACTGAGAATAGTTGGGTTGTTTTAGCATTTAAAGCAGATAGAGTTTGTAAACATTATGAAATTAAAAAGGAAGCAATAAAGGAATATGAAAAACTTAAAAGTCTTTTGCTCGGTTCTCAATCCTTTTGCGGAAAACCCTTATGTTAGAAATTTAGATATTTGGTTGGCCTTACTTTCTTTAACAGCAGCGATTATATGTTTGTTAATTTAAAAATAAATATTGATAATAATGACTAAGAAAAAAACGGATAGATGGAAATATTGTCAACCTCCTTACGAAATAGGTAAAGATGGATTTAGAATTACAGATATTGAAAAAAACATGGATGGTTGGGTGGATGCTAATATTTATCATCCTATCCCTTACGATCTGGTTTTATTGCAGACAGAGAAAAAAAATAAGCCAGGATGGTGGACAGGTCAGCACTGGGAAGGTCTCAGATTGCTCGCCGAAGATAGAGTCTATTACTGGAAGCAAGAACAATTTAGACAGGATGCTAATGAAAAAGAAATCAAAAGGTGAAAAAAAAGTTAAAAAGGTTATGCATGAGTTCGGAAAAGGCGAATTGCATAGCGGTTCAAAAGAAGGCCCCGTTGTTAAATCGCAGAAGCAAGCGGTCGCAATTGCGATGAGTGAAGCAGGAAAGAAAAAAGGAAGGAAATAATGAATAATAAAGAAAATTTAACAAGTGCTTTGGAGAGACTAAAAAATAATAAATATTTGTTAGGAATTGGCGAGTCAATTTATTGGCTAGGAAAAATAGTATTAGAAGGAAAAGACAATATTGAGGAATCCATTAAACAGTCTTTGCCGCCAGAGAAGCCAATAAGTGTAAAGAAATTTTGTATGGATCTAATAGAAAGGGGGGAAACTTACTTGATGCCAAGCAACGTTAACGATTTCTTTCGTAAGGACCCAATTTTTTTTAAGGATACCTTTAATCAGGATGGCAAATTTGCTTCTCTTTCAATATATAAGATAAAATTAATAAAAAAACTTATTGAGTATTTTTCTAAAAGAAAAACGCATGAAGAAACTCAAATATTATTAAAAAATTATTTAAAAGAACTACAAGAGGCAGAGCATGGACAGTGATTTAAAGCATTCCCTTGATTCAGAAATAACAAAGAATTACATATGCAACAAAAGTCAATATGAAATTTGGTACAGAAATGTTGCCCAACTCGGACATACTCCCCAAGATAATGCATTGATTAATTTAGCTTATTCTGTGAATATATTTAAAAAAGAACTATTAAAGTTGATAAATAATAGTCTTAAAAAAGAAGAAAAAAATAAACAGGAAGAAAAATGGGAAATCAATCCCAAATTTAATAGTCTATTAGGGATGAAATTTTCTAAAGATGAAATATTGGATTTGATTAATTTCCTGATGTGTAGACAAAAATTTGAAGACTAATTAACGGAGCATATATGGACAAACAAATCCGTAAAATAGAAAAGCAGAATAAGAAAGAGGGCAAAGCTCTTAAAGATTTAGAGAAAGCAGACAAGAAGCGCGATAAGATTGTTAAGATTGGCAAGAAGGCCATGAAGAAGGGGTGTAAGTAATATGGCTAAAGAAAAATGGATTCAGAAAGCACATATCAAAAAGGGAGCATTACATAAAAGTCTAGGAGTCCCAGAGGGAGAAAAGATCCCAACCGCTAAGCTTAAGAAAGCAGAGCATTCTAAGGACCCTAAGACGAAGAAGAGAGCTCAGCTTGCGGAGACTTTAAAGAAAATGCATAAGTGAAACAACCTTCTTCAGGGCCAGTTTTCATTAATCCAGACGAAAAATATAGAAAACGTCTTTTAGAAATGAAAAAGGAAGCTGACCAAGTTTGGCGAAAACTCGTAGAGGATAAAGTTTTAGACGTTAATCGCCTCTATGCGGCGATGGATAGATGTAATGTAGTAGATGCAGAAATTATAGAGAAATTTAATGTCCAGCAGTGGAAAGAGATCTGCGAGAAATATTTATGATCCAGTTAAGGAACAATATTTAGTCTTAATAGAGTATATAAGTATTTTGAGTAGTAAAAAGAATGCCGATCCTATTCAAGAAATTGTTTTATTATTAGAATTAATGAAAAATACATGTAGACAGTGCGAGCTTTATCTCAACTATGAGCTCACGCGGCAAGGGAAATTAGAAAACAGGAATTAATATGGAAATCAAAGAATACAGAGAGATCAATAAAGGATGCCTAAAGTCAGCTTTCACCCTAGTGATGGATCTATACAACAAGATGGGAAGTAAATGTGGAACGCAAGAAGTGGATTGCGTCTATTTTGAAAAAGAGAATGGCAACTTCTGGATAAATGCTGGTGCGAAGGAATATGTATCTAGTGATGGAACTAAAAAATCTTATAACATGATCAGATGGGATAAGGAGACTACGGCAGCTCTCAATAAATGCATACGGGATAAAATAAAAAATAAAGAGGTGCTCTTCAAAGCCCGGACGGAGGAAGAAATAGAAAAGGCTGCACCCTTCGTCGAAGATCTACCTTTCTAAAAGTAGTAAAAATTGAGAGCCTTTACAGTGGGTTGTGAGGGCATTTGGAATTTGAAAATATTATGGGAATAATCATTGGGTTTATATTGCTCTTATCCTTAATAGTTTATGCTAGATCTAGAGAGGAAAAATAAATGAATACCAGCAACATAATTAACAATTATCAGACGCAATTAATATGAAGGAATTGAAAGTGACCACAGAATATGATAATTGGCAACGAAAAAAAATCCGAACGATGCTTCTGGATTTTCTAAGGGATAGTCTTAATGCGGAGATGACCGAAGATACCGTATCCCTAGGCCGACTGTATGCTTTTACAGAGAAATGGGTAGACGAACATTTCCCATTCTCTTTCCATGATCCCGAATGCGAAGTATGCCAAGAAATAGAAAAAGGAGACTCATGCCGGTAGAAATTGCTATAACCCTAAAAGACGAAGAACGCACATTACGTAAAGATTTTTTGATATATGAGACGATTACTCTTGACCCACATGATCCAATATTAGATAAATGTATTCATGAAGCAATAGAAGAGTTTAAAGGGGCAGCTGATTCAATTAAAATCAGAGCTTTAATGATACTATAGATGTAATATGGCAGCAGAAAAAGGTAATAACTATAATCCCAACGGTAGACCACAAAAACCTATCGACTGGAAATTGTTCGAAGAATTGTGTTTCATTCAATGTACACAATCGGAAATAGCTAGCGTTCTGAAACTTCACCCTGATACCGTAAGGGAAAAAGCACAAGATTATTATCAACATGATTTTTCAACTATATATAAAGAATTATCAGAAGGCGGAAAAGCTTCAATGCGTAGAACGCAATTGAAACTATCTCAAAAGAATACCGCAATGTCTATTTGGTTAGGTAAACAATACCTCGGCCAAAAAGACAATGCGTTAGAGACGATGGTACATGATGAGGTAGATAAAAGATTCAATGCTGTGATGGATCAACTATCTTCTCTTCAGAAAGCCTCAATTCCAAATCAATCACTGCCTTCAACCACTCCTGAAGAGAAAGCCCTCGGCTATACGCTTCTAGCTTCGCCCGTCTGTGCAAATCTGGTGGTAGACGGATGCAGCATTGTTTAGTTTCTTTAATCATATGTTATATATCCATCCAAGTAATGAGGGTTTTGATCGAGGAGAGCGATTAACATCTTCTCGCCATCTTCCCAATCTATATTGTGTTCATCACACAAATTCTCAGTAGCTCTTTCATAGCACTGTTCCCAATACTCTTTACACATCTTGGCTCTCCATAAAAGTTTTTAATATCTCATTTAAACAGTCTGGACAAATAATAAGGCTACACTGGTTTTTGAGAGACCAGTAGGCATGATCTATCCCTACAAACGCCCAATCAGTGATAGCTTCGTTGCATAAAGAATGTGATTGGTGATTTTTATAATTTTTTTGTATGTGTATAAATGTTTTATTCATATATTGAAATTATTTATAATAGATTCAATTGCCCTTATTTGCCCTTTCTTAAAATACCACATTTTTAACACTTCTTTATCTTTAGATAAATCATACGAATCATTTAAGCGGCCTAGTTCTTCCTTACATTCGTTCAGATATTCTTGTAATTGACTATATAAACTGCTCATTTCCGCTCCTCCAAAATCCTTTGCATCATCTGAATATATTTCTCTTCAAGTGCACAAAGTCTTCCGTGAAAGTCTTTAGATTCCGTATTAAACTTATCCGACATTTCTTTATTTTCTCTATGCATCCAATAGCATCCTCCTAATGTTGAGCCTGCAATCATAAAAGCTTGTAGCCATTCCATATTTATCTCCTTTGTTTACTTTATGCCAACAACTATACATTGCATGCAAATTAAACACAAGTGATTTATTATTAAAAGAATATGTTATTTAGGTGGTTTAGGTAATGGCATCCAATGGGTTACATCATCCCATGCAAAGTTTTGATCGACCCACCAATTGATAGTCTCATCGCTTCCCATCCCATATTCAGCTATTCGAATACATCTATATGCATCAACAGCTAAAACTTCCTCATTAGGATTGAGCGGCAATCTATCCTTAACGCTAATCCATTCCATTCAGAGGCACCTTATAATTCCTGACATAATCTGCAACCATTCCCTGCAAAATATCTTTAAACTTTTCGGGGGGAAGGTCAATAGTAAGGCAGGCACGCGAAAGGGAATACACCAGGGTCTTTAGAAAAAATGAGGGATGCAGTTCATTTTCTGAGCAGGCTGCTTCCAATGAATTTAATATATATAAAGAAAGGAAATGAATTATGTCCCGCTCTTCATTCATTTGGGTAGCCTAGATAAATCTATAAGCACAGAACAAAGGAATATGGTACAAGCTACCATCACACCAGCTAAACCCATCGCGTCCTGGCCCAAATAAATAAAAACCATTGAAAGCCCAGTTAGAAGATAAACTACGAACATTGCTTTCACTATTCAGCCCTCAATATACTAGATAATAATATCAAAAGAGCACCAAAATCAGCATGGGTGACTGCTGCATAAAGAGCATCTGGGGGTAAATCTTCTATACGCTTTACCATCGTCTCAAGGATATCCAATAGCTCAGCCTTTGAAGGCTTACGAGGCTGTAGGTGTGTGGAAATGTTATCTATCTCCTCCTCATTCCACTTTTGAATTGCGACTGATTCCTTTGCCTCGGGCTCTCCTCTTATCTTGATAGTTACTTTTATTTCATTCCCTTCGTCATCAACGCGAAGAAAGTTATTCCAATCATTAGTCCCACAGCGCATGGCATTCCCTTCATCTACAAATATAGCCCCGCATTTACACATAACGTAGTCGGTTGAATGAAAGCTCTCTATAATAGATTCACATAACTTGCACTTGGCTCTATTTCTCATTCCCTATCTTGTATAAGTATATTAATAGCCTTTCTCATAACGATAAAACAGAGCCCTATATCTTCTTGCGTTGCAGGTTCTTCCTTATCTTTTATATTCATTTTCATGAAATAATCTACAACATCGTCTAGTTCTTCTTGCAACTCCTCTAGACTACATTCATCAATATGTTTTAAATTATAAATATCACTCATTTTCTTCTTTCTCTTTCATTTCATTCATTATCTCAAGTTCACTACGCCGAATGTTATTCACTAACATATTTACAATGAAGTTTTGAACTGCCGGATCGCTTTCATTCCATTTTTCTTCCCAGTCCTTGTCTATAAAGATCATTTTTGAATATTGTTCATCCATGACTGATTTACCTCTATCACCTAAACAACTCGAATTTACTATTAAAAGCACCGCAAGGTGGAATTTGGCTCATGGCCCTGTAAGTTCGGGTAAAACCATGGGTTCGCTCTTTGCTTTTATGCATGCTGTCGACCAATGCCCAGACTCCCAAATATGGATGTTAGGTCATACATCATCGACAATATATGATAATGCAATAAGACTTTTATTGGAACCAAAAGCGCCAGGTATGCCAGATCCTTTAGCGATTTTTAGGCCCTTCTGTGCATGGAAGAAAGGAGATAGAGAACTAATCTTTAGGGACAAGACAATATCCACGACAGGTGCTAAGGATTCGGGGGCTGTAGGTGCAATTCAAGGGAAATCTATGTCTCTCGTCTATTGCGATGAGATTACACTTTATCCCGAATATATCATTGATATGATCGATACAAGGCTACGTAATCCTCATAGCAAGGGTTATGCCTCTATGAACCCCTCCCATCCAGGCCATAAGGTCAAGAAGTGGATTGATGAGGCCGCTAATGGCAATCCAGACTACTACGCATTGCAGTTCATGCTTAGCGATAATCCCTATCTAGAGGAATCGTATAAGAACCGTATTAGAAACTCCCTATCTGGTATATTCTATCAACGTAATTATCTAGGCCTTTGGTGTCTTGCAGAAGGCGCAATCTTTGATTTCTTTGATAGAGCACTTCATACAGGCCCAGTTCCTCCCAAATGCGCCGAATATTGGGTAGCAGGCATAGATGATGGAAGCTCTAACAACTTTGCTTGCCTCCTTATCGGTGTAAACACAGGCAAGAGTACACAAGATAAGCCGATGCGATGGGTTGAAAAAGAGTTTGTATGGGATTGTAAAGCCCGAGGAAGGGCCATAACTATGGCGGAGAAAAGAGAATATGTAATGGATTTCCTCGAGCCTTATGCTGTAAAAGCGCTTTACATTGACCCATCGGCTGCAGCTTTAAAGACAGAATTCAGACGTTATGGGATAGCTGTTGTAGATGCCGATAATGATGTAAAGAACGGCATTGAATTTATGGTATCCGAAATGCAGCAGGGGCGATTAAGGATAATTTCGGAATGTAAGAATACCATCCGCGAGGTAGAGTCATACGTGTGGGACCCAAAAGCCTCTGAGAAGGGTGAAGATAAGCCCTATAAGAAGGATGATCACTGCCTAGATGCAATGCGCTACGCCATGTACACTCACAAAGTAGCGTATTATGATTATGAGGCTCATAACAAGGCGCAGCAAGAATGGCTACAAAACAAATATCAGCCAACTAGGAGATTTTAATGAATGAATAGAGGATGGGATGATCATTTAAAAAAAGTTGGTCAGATAGAGAGTAAATAAATTATTATTGCGATAAATTTACGTATTCTTCACTATGCATGCTGCACCAAGCAACCTAAAGGAACTTATTTTATGTCGTCGGGAATTAGATTTGAAACTACCTATGAGACTTATGGATCAAACCGCTACCAAAACAATAAATTTATAGATAGTAATGTTACAGCCGGAGATTTTGATGCTGCCTGTGGAGATGATGGATGCAGTAAAGCCATGCGCGTAGGTGCATTTACTTTAACAGGAATCGCGCTTGGAGCTACAGTGGGTCCTGTCGGAGCAGTAGCGGGTGGATTAGCAGGATTTGGATTGGGCGTATGTACAATCCTGTAGGACCTTCCTTCTGCAATGTCTTTTGCACCCAATGCAAAGTAGATAAAGAATTTCGTTTAGATATTTTACTGGTTATAGGAGCTGGGGTATTAGCAGTGGGAATGCTTCTTGCATATTGCTATAGCAATCCGAGTTGTCTTTTTGACATGAAGACTCCACAGGGAATTTTTATATTGAGCGGATTTACGATGGTAATTTTGCTAACCATTCTGAAAGTGGAAACCATATTCCGTAAAATATGGCATCTCCAGGGTCAACACAACCCTGGAGATTAATGCCCCCAAATAGCAGGGCAATAGTGTTTGAGTTATAGTATTCTCCTGATTAGGAGGGGAAAAGCTAAGTTGAAGTAATAAATTTTTTATTATAATATTACCTTTAGTTAAAAAATATAATTCCTGTGGTATATTTAAATAACTTAAGGTAAGGTATTTATCGCTTTTTATTACCCTCCATGGAACGGGGCTTTAGAACCTTCTCAAGGCAACGTCAGACAATGGTTAGATAATCTTTATTCTAAATTTCAGCCAATAGAACAAAGCCGCTGGAACCAAAGCAATATCGACACTCTTTTCTATGCCGGCTCTCAGAATTTTGTTAATAGATATTTTAATTTCTCTCCAACTACCTCCTATCAACAATACTACTTTAACCTCGTTCAACAGCCGATCAATATGGTTACAGGCTATGAACGTCAGCATCGTAAGCAATGGATGTATCAAGCCTCCGAAGGCGCGGACCCTCAGACATGTGATCAATATACTAAACTCATCATTCACGAGGCTAATGCAGGAGCTTTACATGAACAAAAATCCAAATGTAAAGAACTCGCGGCGATCTCTGGCATGGTTCTTGCTCAGCCTTACCTAGACTTCTCCGGTAATGATCCGGCCCAAGGTGAATTAAAATTAAAAATATGGGAATATAACGCCTTTTTGGTGGACCCGTATTTCAGAAATCCTGACATGTCTGACGCTCAATTTGTTTGGTGCCAAGAATATATCTCTAAGAAGGAGGCAGAAGACAGATTCCCCGATAAAGTAAAAGCTATTACACCGATGGCAGGAACTCCCCAGCGCTATGGGTCTTTCTATTTTCTCCCTGAGAACTACAATATGGCACGCAACGATCTCATGGTGCTCTCATATGTATGGTACAAGTGGAAGAAAAAGAAGAAAAGACTTTACAGCAAAACACGCAATCAGTTCTTTGATTTCGGAGGAGGAGAGGGGCAGCTAGAAGAGATTCTATATAAAATTCCAGATATGGAAGAGGTGACAGTTGAGGTTCCTTGTTGGAAGTTGGCAGTTGTTCTTAATGATCAGCTTATGTTTCAGGGAGATAATCCTTTGGGTTTTGATGGTTGCCCTTTTATTCCCTATTATTGGAATTACGATCCTCATATTAATTATTATGATTTGCGTGTACGTTCTCTTATTAGGACTATGCGCGACCCTCAGTTTTTATTCAATTATAAAATAATTAATAACAATGATATAGCTGCAGCGACTATCAATGCAGGATGGAAGCGCAAAATAGGAGCTGTCGCTAACGAAGACAACCTTAAAAAGGCGGGACAGGGTTGGGATGTTATTATCAATGAAGGCTACGAATTAACCGATTGCGAGAAGATCATCCCTAGTGCAGTACCTGAATCGGACTTGGCTCTTGCTCAGCAGATGTCCGATCTTATCTTCCAAACTTCAGGCATTAACCTAGAAAACTGGTCCGGTCAAAATGATAAACAAATCTCGAGTCTCACGATGTTGCTTAAACAAGCAGCAAATCTCATGGTGTTCCAAAAATACTTCGATCAATGGGATTACTCGGATAAGCTCTTGGGAGAAAGACTTCTTCAAATTGTTCTCCATAAGTGGAATGCGGAAAAGGTTAAACTCATTATTGGTGAAGAGCCTTCCCCATTTTTCTACAGTCGCGTATTTAGTAAATTCCAAACCATGGTTGAAGAGGCCGATCTAACGCCTACACAGCAGAATTTACAGGCTCAGCAGATGATGGATATCAATGCCTCCTTCTCCCGAGAAGTCTTTCCCCCTTCTATGATCGTTCCCAAACTCAATATCACAGGAAAAGCCGAGATTCTCCAATTTCTTCAGCAGCAGGAACAACAAGCCAATGAGTTACAACAACAACAAACGGCGGTACAACATGCTTTCGAAGACGCAAAACTTAAAGAACTCTATTCAAAAGCTGTATCAAACATTTCGACAGCACGGGAGCGTAATGGCAGAGCTGAAAGTAACATTGGATTGTTTGAGGAGCGTCTTAGCGAGATTTCGAGAAATCGTGCGTTGGCTACTAAAGACAAGATGGAAGCGCTTGAGAAATTGGTGGACGTTATTGCGAAGTACGGAGAAGTCGAAGCCAACCTCAAAATGCATGAAATAGAGAGTTTTGATTACCGCCAAGAGGCGAATGAGGATCGGGAGAAAGTAGATGCAAAACAGACTGCTATGTCAAATAAATTTCTTGAAGAGATTATGGGATCGGGGCAAAATTCTGGGGAACTTCAAGGATTACCTCAGGAAAATCAAGAGCAAATGGCTGGGAATCAATCAGGAATGATGTTATAATTATCTAATCTTAAAGGGGTTAGATATGAAGAATTGCGTAGAGTGTAATATTGCTTTTGGCCCGAAAAAGCCTTTTGAGAAATATTGTAGCCTTAAGTGTTGCAAAAAATTTCAATACAGAATCGAAATTAATAGAAGAAGGTCTGATTCCGAATATCGAGAAAAAAGAAGTGAAGACTCCCTCAGCTAAAGCAGAAGGCTTCTCCCAAGACCAGCTTTCGCCAATACGAGGGACCCAATGCTAATAGTTACACCAAATTGTGTAACGAGGGCTTCTAGAGTAACAAGTACTCAGGCTGTATCTTCCTACAGCAAGAGGAGTTTAGCAAAATGGAAGAATTTAAAACAAGGCGCAATTCATCACGGCCCTCAAGGGCCAAGTTTTCTTGCGTCCAACGGATAAAATCAGATAAGGATTTGAAAAAAGCCCCAAAAGGAATGGGTTGTTTAACCAAATTTGGTTATAGAAAAATTCACAAATCGGACCATCCAAATGCATGGAAAAATGGAGATATATTTGAGCATGTTTTCATTATGTCTGAATTTCTAAACCGTCCCTTGCAAAAGGGAGAAACGGTTCATCACAAAAATGGGATTAAATCCGATAATCGTGTAGAGAATTTAGAATTATGGTCAAAAGCTCATCCATATGGCCAGAGGGTAGAAGATAAGATAGCTTGGTGCAAAGAATTCTTGAGCACATATGGATTTGATGTTATAAAGAAAGATAAATAAAAAAAGTATTTATATACTTAACGAGGCAATTATGGTAGACAGTCAAAAAATGGGAAAATCTAGTTCCGGAGGCCGTCATATTTCGGATCACAGCTTTTGGGCAGGGAAACCTGGTAAAGATTCCCGCTTTCCAGATGGTGCTAAGACTAAGGATGAAAGCTCCGCTGAAGGCGCTGGGTCTGTAATGCGCTATGAGGATACAACTGAGATGATTAAAGAGCAGCAGATCGATGGAGAGCGCAAGATTAAAGAGCATCCTCTAAAGCCTGCGTACAGAAACTAATTTAAGCAGAGTTAGTGCTAGCATTAGAGACTCGAAATCGAACTGCTCTGCTATTTTCAAGTCCTTTGAATCGTTCGGACTATAACTAAACGAGGCGGCGTGGTGACCAAAGTAGAATACACTCAGTGGTTGCATGTATAACGTAGTTCGGGAACCTGCTAGAGGCGGTCGCCCTGAAATTCCGCCGGTAAACTGGAATGGGCACAATTTAAGAGGCATGATGGCACTGAAAAAAACAGAATTTAATAAGCGTATCTCTGAAAAATCCAAGATGGCTGATCCCGATCGCATCAAATATGAGCGTGAGAGGGAGAAACCTTTAGATGCCCAGAAATCTCCTTGGGATTATAGATGTCCTCAATACGATCAACGATCAAGTAACTTCGTTAATGCAGGAACTCATTACGGCGTCGGTATCAATCAACCTGTAGGCCACGAGGGTAATCCTAAGATGAGAGTCGATGTGCTCCCCTATGGCAGAAAAAGCACTATGAGAGACGATGAAGAAGGATAGTGATGAATCAGTGCATTTCCTGTTTGGAAATAATACTGAAATACAATATGTTTATCGCCCTCCCGATCCGGCTGTTATGAATGAAGCGACTAAAGAGAAATATAGAAAAGCATTAGAAATGTGCAAGACAAATGAAAGGCAATCTAATGAAAAAAAATAGAACCAAAACCAGTCGCGACCAAGCCCACACACCTAAATCTCCCAAGGGAATGGGCGATTACTACGGCACAGGTATAAGGCAGAAGATGGGACGTATGATTAGTGGGTTTGGATTTGAGACATTAGGTCCTAATGAGCTCAAGAAGCCCCCGAAATCTCTCGCTTAATCACATCAAATCGTATAGTAACTTCTTTGAATTGTAATTTTCCCCATTCATGCGGAGAAGTAATTTCAATTTCTTTATTTGTATACATCCAAGCATGAATAAATTCAGGAAGGTGCGCAAGTTTATAAACATCTTCAATTCTACAAGTTACTTTCATTTCATGTTGGGTTTTTAATAAATGTCTTCCAGAAAGAAAATATTTTAATTTTATAAACCATTTCATATAACAATCCTAATCGGTTCACGAAGTCTATCGCTTAATTGATTTCGCGATTATTTAAGTCCATCTCATAGATAGCTTCTTTTACACCTTTTTGGATATGGAGATAGAAATCACTACATGGCATATCGGTTGCATTAGTGGCAAGTTTCCACATTGCACTCTTCACACCCTCCGTGAAGACTCCCTCAGCTAAAGCAGAAGGCTTCTCCCAAGACCAGCTTTCGCCAATACGAGGGACCCAATGCTAATAGTTACACCAAATTGTGTAACGAGGGCTTCTAGAGTAACAAGTACTCAGGCTGTATCTTCCTACAGCAAGAGGAGTTTAGCAAAATGGAAGAATTTAAAACAAGGCGCAATTCATCACGGCCCTCAAGGGCCAAGTTTTCTTGCGTCCAACGGATAAAATTGATCTCTAGCCGTCAAATCACCGCAGATAATTAATAAATCTCCCCCGTCAAGTTTAGGGTAATGGCCATGCAAATCGGCAATGCAGTCAATTATCATTTTTACGCCATAATTTTCTCAATTTTGTTCTTAGAACTATAGGCAATATGGCGATAAATTGCCTCAACTTTCTCATCGGATAAATCGTCGTGTTCCCGTGCCTCTAACTGCTTTTTGTTGTAGAGAAACTCATTGATGGACCATAAGACGGTTGAATCCTCCGTCACATTACTACGCCTATATTGGGACCAGAGTTCTCGAGGGGGTAATAACCAACATACCTGAATGATATCGGTCTTGGAAATAGCTCTAAAGCAATACGAATTTGTTTGGGCTTCGGGTTTTGTTAATCTAGGCTGCCAGAACATTTTCTTAGTGACGCCATCATCTGCCGTTCTAGGATGGGCAAATAAATAAATATAATGGCATTTATCTTGTAATTGCAGAGAAAGAGGATTCTTATTCATGCAATCATCTGCACCTTGAAAAATATTTAATTCCTGATCCTTTTTAAAATGCTCCAAACGATCATGGGTTTCCAATCTATTTATTTTCATATTAATTGCCTTGTAAAGCTGATTTACATCTGTGCATTGTTATAAATTAAATATTTTAGTTAAATAGCCAAATAACAACGTATACCTGCGTAAAAGGAGCACAAATACATGTCAATAGAAGTTCAAAATAATATCCCAGCAGAACAAAAACCATCTGATAAAGAGCTGAATTTTCGAGCACTAGAAGCTAAGTATCAACGCCAATTAGATCAAGCACACGCTGAGAAGGTAGAAGCACAAAGAATTGCGCAAGAGGCACTTGCAAAATCTCAAAAGCATCGAGATGAAGAAGAAGATGATAGTTCCGAGCCTTATGTAGATCATAAGAAATTAGAAAAGAAATTAGCTCGTTTTGGTGAACAAAATCAAAAACAAACGCAATCTGAAATTCAAAAAGCAGTCCAACAGGCATTAGGAGAAGAAAGAAAACTAAATTGGATTAAACAAAATCCAGATTTCTACGCGACATTACAAAATAATGCAGAGAAGCTATTTCAAAAAGATCCAGAACTTGCTGAAACTATTTTAGAGATGCCTGATACATTTGAAAGACAAAAACTTGTCTATAAGAATATAAAAGCATTTGGATTAGATAGACCTGAAGCAAAACAACCCTCTATTCAAGAGAAGATCGATTCTAATAAAAGAAGTCCGTACTATCAACCTTCAGGAGTAGGTTCAGCTCCCTATGCATCAGCGGGCGATTTCAGTGCGTCAGGTCAGAAACAAGCATACGATAAGATGAAAGAATTGCAAAATAGATTGCGTGGATGATAATTACTCTATAGAAAAACTTTTTTTTATTTTAGTATAATGAAAAAGCAAATCAAGGTGAACAGTGGCTAAAAAAGAACATCATAAAGAACACGAGCACAAAGAGATGGAGCATTCCAAGAAAAAAGGAAAGCACCACGAAAAAGAGAAGGAAATGAAAAAACCTTCTAAACACAAGAAATAATTTTTCTCATCCGCCCTCTGGAGAGTCGAAGGACTAAATATCTTTCGACTCTTTTTTCTATTTTCTCGCTTTAAGCATATCAATGCAGATTTGATAAAGATGATCTGAGCGCAAATCATTTTTGTCCATTCGCACTTCTGCTCTTTTCATCTGCTCTTTGATATCTGCCAAATCTTTGTGGATATCTCTAAGCATAAATTTTAGCATTCCCCACATGAGTACGCCCAAAGATCCTAAAGTCACTAAGTGTTCTAAATAAGGGCTCATTTCCTATTCCTTTCTTCAATAGCACAAAGTCTTCCGTGAAAGTCCTTCATTTCCATTTGGATAGCTTGCAGATTAGATTGCGTAGATACTCTTAAATTATCCATTTGTGAACTTGAGTGAATATATAGAGGCACTGTACTTCCAATCACGGTCACCATCACGATTACCAATGAAATAATGAATTCTAGATTAACTTTTTCTTTTATCTTTTCCATGAAGACTCCATTAAATCACTACATTATATCTTATCTTCAATTTTTCATGTGATTTAAAGACTATTTACATATAAATAAAATATTTTATATATTGAAGTTTCGCAAGTCCAGCGTAAGGACAGTCGCGTTATCGGATGTCGCATCCCGAGCAAAGATATGATCTAGAGAACTGACGTACACCAGGCTCGTCTACCGATCTTCATATCGTATTTACATCCAACCTAATGAGGTTGTTATGTCGATTACGACAACCGGGAATCTAGGCCCTATGATTTTGCAGTCGCTTGCGCCTGCGATGCTCTATGTGCCGACTCCTACAATGAACTACATTACAGTCTGCGATAAAGTCAGCATGCCCGCCAATGGCGGTACAACTTGCAGATTTATGAGGCCACGTGCCTTAACACCGCCCACCGTACAGTTGGGTAACTCAGGGATTGATCCTCCAGCTCAAGTGCCACAGCGCGATATTATCGATGCTCAGATGGCCTTCTTCGGTACTGGTTGCATCATTAACGAACAAGTTATTTTGCAAGACCAGGAAGGTGTACTTGCTTGGGTATCTGAGCGTTTGGCTGTCTCCATGAGACAAGCTGAAGACTTGATCCTACGCGATTATATCGTATCGGCTGCTTCTGAAATTAATGCTGGAGGGGGTTCAAATGGATTTAATCCAACAAATTTGGGCATCTCCGACTTTTCTCTCGTGGCTACAACTCTTGATACAAATAATGCTTATAAATTTATGAGCGGTATCGAGGGAATGGATCGATTTGGGACCGGTCCGGTACGTTCGGCATACTTTATGTTGAGCTCAACCGAACTCCAGTCAGATTTCGACGCCTTAACAGGTAGTGGATTTTTGAATCAATGGAATTATCCTACTAACGCTACGGCACTTCCTTCAGAGTATGGATCTGTTTACAACGTCCGTATTGTGACATGTTCTGAAGCACCTGTTGCAAGAAACGCTGCTACTAACAACTTAGGCGTTACCAATGATGTGTATTACAACACAGTCCTCGGTAAACAGGCGATCACGCACATCAATCAGGATGGTTATTCCATGAATCTGATTTATCGCGATCCTTACTACTCCGGTATGTTAGCGCAGAACGCGACCTTAGCTGTTAAATTTGCGCAAGCGCAGGCGATTACTCAGGATACAGCTATCCGTAACCTCTTAAGCACACGCTTAAGCAACTTGGGGGTATAAGATGGCTGAATATTCAAGAATGGCAAAGGGTAATTTCGTTGTTTCCGGTCCGGCTGCTACGCCTCTCTCGGCTATAATCAATCTGCCGTTTCAACCCGACTATGTCGAGTTATGGAACTACACAAATATTGCAACTGCTGGCACGCATTCAGTTACGCGCGCCTGGTGGGATGTGAATTTGATAAGTGGTACTGCAAACCCAACGATGTTGGAATTGTATGCAGGTAGTGCCACATCAGTTGTATTTGATACGATTCAACTGAACGGGATTAGTACTTTTTCAGCTGGTCAACTGCTTCAGTATGGTCCCTCAGTAACGAATGCCACCAATGCTTTTACAATCAGTAAAGCAGCGGCAGCCTTAGTTACGACTACTACGGCTCATGGATTGAATAGTGGTAATGTTGTGGTGTTTGAAGGTCTCTTCCAAACCGCAACAACTGGTATGCCACAAATTAATGGCATTCCTTTCACTGTTACTGTTCTTAGTAGCACCACTTTCACAATTCCGTGGAATACTAACCAAAGTAACTATACTGCATTCAGTACAGCTACTAGCACTGGAAATATTGGGCTTTACAAGCAAGTCTTGTATCCCTACCTGTATTTCCCTGGTCAGTCGTTCATCAGCAGTATCACGACAGGTGCGACTACCACTATTACAACAACTGATGCCCATAACTTCCGTGAAGGGCAAGAAGTTGCGTTCCGTATCCCACAAGCTTGGGGTACAACTCAGTTGAATTCTTTACCTAACACATTAGTTCCAGGCTCACCAGTCTATGGCTATGTCATTGCGGTAACGGATTATCACACTGTAGTAGTGAACATTAATTCGACTGCCTATACGGCTTTCACAAGCAATCAAGCTGTGTCTGTCGTTCCTGGCCTCTCTTATCCACAAATCGTGGCTGTAGGAGATGTCAATACAGGCGGCCCTTCAATTGGTGCTGGATCACCACTGTATCCTCCTCTCTTTATTGAACCTATTGGTACTACGCAAGTAAATACCATTAATGGACCTGGTATTAGAGGCGCTTTCGCCAATAACACTAGCCAAGGTTTTGTAATTGGAGCCGGAACAGCGGCTGTAGATACGACATCGTCAATAATGACAAATGGAAATTTGATTTATTGGCATGCGTACCTTCATGATTTTGCACAACCGTAAATCATAAAGGATGGGGATATTGTGTCCCCGTCCTTTTTATTTTTATAGAGGTCTTTATGGTGAGCGTTGGTTCAGTAATCTCTTATCCCATTCCGGCGTATCAGAATCTCCCCATTCATGCAGAGTTCTACATTCCAAGCAGATTTGTAATCTCTGCTATTTCATTTGGACAAACTACAACAATTACGACAACTACTAACATGAACTATGTAGTTGGGCAGCTTGTGCGACTCATCATCCCACCTTCATTCGGAAGTAGACAACTCAATGAGACTCAAGGATATGTAATCTCAATTCCTTCAGGAAATCAAGTTATTTTAAATATAAATTCGATGAATGTAGATCTTTTTATTTCATCAACTGCAACTACTTTGCCACAAATTTTAGCTATTGGAGATATTAATACTGGTGCGGTAAATTCCAATGGACGTAGTAATAATTTTACTTACATACCGGGATCATTTATTAATATTTCACCTCAATAGGTTAAAGGATGATAGAAACTAAAAAAAACAAAAACTCAGCCTCAGAACAAGAATTAGAAAAAGCTGTCCAACAGTTTGAAAATTTCGATAACCAGGTCAAAGAAATGACTATGGATCGCATGAATATGGCTCCTAAGCAAGAAGTTGAGCCTCAGACCAAACTTTCGCAGAAAGAAATCGAAAAAATGAACGATATTTATTTAAAACCGAAAAAATCCATTTCTTGTGCTCCTACGGATAAATTCAATGAGCATTATCGGCAGGAATACAATGAAGCAAAAGAATATGTTCAGTTTATAGCAGAACATAAAGAAATTATCGGTGAAAGTATTGATATTTGGACTCGTCCCTATGGAGGCATGGCTGCTGAAGAGTGGACGGTACCCGTAAATAAGCCTGTATGGGGCCCTCGCTACCTAGCAGAACAGATTAGACGTAAATTCTACCACCGGCTAGTAATGCAGCCTACAGTTACTCAATCGTGTTCTCAGGGTCAATTCTATGGATCTATGGCCGTAGATACAACAGTTGCCCGTCTTACAGCGGAACCTGTATCAAGCCGTAAATCAATATTTATGGGAGCTAGAACTTTCTAATGAATCTTCTTCAGGACATCCTAACTTACATACGAAGGATTATCAAAAGTCCTTCCAATGCGGTGATTACAGATAATTTATTGATCGATTATGTCAATAGATTCTGGATCATGGATGTGGATGCACGTATTCAGCTTTTCGATCTTAAGACTAAGTATCAGTTTCAGACTCAACCTGGCGTAGATAAATATAATATGCCTCTCTACAACGTTCAGATGGAACCTGGTGCCCAAAGGATAGGCATGTATCCCGTCTATCAAGGCTTCATTGGACCCTGCTATATTGACGGTATAGAAGTTCCTCTACAGACGCAGAAAAGTCAGTTCTATAATATTTGGCCCAATATAGTGCAGGATTTAGGACTTGTTGGAATGGGTAATGGGACAGCTGGTCCTTATACCCTCCAAGTTCCTATTCTTGGGCCTCCTGCTCCTCCCAATCCTCCGTATAATGCGCTATGCAGAGGACACATCGATATAGGGGGAATTATCGCCTTGGGAAATGCAACGGGCAATAATATTGATCCCCCCGTCGTGGATAACGATCTTGCAACGGGCGTAGTAAACCCCCCAGGTTCGATTTCTATTGTTCCTGTCACGAGTGTTGATTCTCAATTCTACATCACAACAATTGGAGCTGACGGATCAAATGTAATAGTAGCAGATAGCGGACAGTTTTTAGCAGGAAATGTCAATTATGGTCTCTTAATGAGTCCTGGCAAAGCCCCGGATGGCAATATGTTTCTGCCAGGAGGATATAGCACAACATCTAATACAGTGAATTATTTAACAGGTCAAATTAACGTAGAATTTCCTGTGATTATCCCATCAGGAAATAATATCTACGCCCAATGTTTTTACTTTGAGTCGGGACTCCCGAGGGCAATTTTGTATTACAATAATACGTTAACGCTTAGAAGCATTCCAGATGTGCAATATCTCGTAGAACTTGATGCTTATCTCTCTCCCGCAGCCTTCCTAAATACAGCCTCGGCTATTCCTTTTGGGTATATGGCGGAATACATAGCACGCGGTGCCGCCCGTAAAATTCTCTCAGATACGGGAGATGTGGAACAATTTCAATTCTATGAACCTCTCTTCATCGAACAGGAGAGATTAGTGTGGAAGCGTAGTCAAAGACAGTGGACGGCCACTAGAACACAAACAATTTACAGTCAAGGCCAGGGTCAAGGATCCGGATGCAATAATACTTTTGGTGGTGGGGTTTCTCTATGAGTTTTACATTTAATGATACGATTCCGGCGGCGAATAATAATCCGAGTAATGATCAACCTGTCATGCTCGCCAATAATGTGGCAACCAATGGGATCTTAGCCGTAGATCATGTGACCTTTAATAATGCCTTCGGAGGCACTCACAAGCAGGTGACCTTCAGCAGTGAAAATGTTCCTGGGACGGCTCCTTCCGATCCTTTATCCATCTTATATACCAATAATATTACGATGGCTACTGCCACTAATACCGTAAGTGCATCCACAATAGCTCAGCCTTTTTTCCAAAACCAGAATGCTATTTTCCCTATAAGTCTAATTAGAGCATATGGATATTTTGATAATAATGGCAACCCATTAAATACCTATAATTGTTCCTCAGGCCCATATGTGGGAGGAATAGGATACATAGTTAGTCTTGCCTCAAATGCTGTGATAGGGACAAATTTTGGAGTGATTGTTACTTCCAACATCCCTACAACTCCCTATGGAGTAGTTATTAGAACAACCAATGCGATAGTGATGGGAACTACACAAATCGTTGTCACTTTTAGTACTCCAGCCGTCTCAGGGGGGGCAACTATCCAGTCCTCTTTCAGCATTATTGTTCTTCAACTCTAAAGGAACGAATGGGACAAAAACTAGTTGTAGGGCCAATCAATAAGGGTTTAAGAAACGACGTCCTACCCTTCAATGTGGACAACGATTCTTTCCCCATGCTTGTTAATGCCTATCAATGGCGCCAGCGTATAAAGAGAAAAAGGGGGACTTCACTTCTTGGAAGGTTAGAGCGTTTTTTTAATTCCACTTCTACTTCTTATTCAGGTACAGCAAGTATCACTTTAACTGCTGGTATGGCTAATATCCTCACTGGATTTGGATTGCAGCCGAGCGGAAACATCGTTCCGGGATCTGTAATCATCGTAGATACAACTGCCTCGAATACTTATACCGATTCTGCAATGAATGGAACACTCATAGGAGCTCCCGTAGGCACTGGAACCATAGATTATGCCTCTGGCGTGATTACGATCGCTGCAGGGGCATCAGATACCATTACAGTTCAATTCCTATACTATCCGGGATTACCTGTGATGGGGCTTCGGGATAATTACGGTTCGAATTCACAATTTTCAGGAACCTTAGGCTTCGATACCACTTATTCTTATAACATTTTGCAGACTTCCCCCTATTCCATCTATGACGTAAGTTTTTATAAGAATCCAGTCACAGCTACTTATCCAGGATATGTTTCCAAGACCGCAGAAACTCCCACATCTTGGAATGGACAGGATTATCAGCAATTTTGGACTACAAACTACCAAGGGGCTTTGTGGACTACAAATGGCATCCCTATACCCTTTAATGCTTCAAATATCTCAATGCAATTCGCTCCGGCGCCTACCATTACTTTCGTCTCTCAAACCGCAACAACTATCACGCTGACCATCACTAACTCTCCCTTAGTGATAGGAGATTTCGTTTTCTTTAATGAATGGACAGCGTCTACACCTGCTAATGCCACAACATTAAATTTTCAAACCGGATATGTAACTGCAGCTGCTCCGAATACCCCTCCTCTGGCAACTAAGACGGTTACAATCACTTTGCCCTTTGCGGCTCTTGCCACAGATACTTACGTTCCAGGCATTGTTCAGTATCTTACGAATCGATCCGATCCTACTAAAGATTGTCTCCGATGGTATGATGGAGATCCTACGAATGGGAGTCCTACAGCTCCTATTCTAAATGGAAATCAGGGATGGGTAAATTTTGCGCCTCCTCTTTCCAACCTTAAGTTCTCTATCTCTGATACAATTCCTCAGCAATATTATCTAGTAGGGGCCCGACTGATATTCCCATTCAAAGATAGGCTTCTGTTTTTTGGTCCAGTTATTCAGACATCAACAGTTGGAAATACCCCTATCTATCTTCAGGATACAGTCATTTATAGTCAAAACGGAACTCCTTACTACACAGCTTCCTTCACAGGAGATCCTACACTCGTTACAACTCCTTATAGCCCACTTCTCACCCCTATAAACCAAACGGCTACACCTAGTTCATACTGGGAGGATATTACGGGCTATGGAGGCAATACCAGTCCAGGTTTAGATCAAGAGATCAATACAGTAGCTCCTAATGAAGATGTACTCATAGTCGGATTCAATCGTTTTCAAACGCGACTAGTCTATTCTGGAAATGATCTTTCTCCTTTTTTCTTCTATGTAATCAACTCAGAACTGGGCTCCGGGAGTACATTTTCAGCGATCACAATGGATAAGGGTATATTTACGAAAGGCTCTCGTGGATTTGTGATAACAAGTCAGGTAGAAACTCAACGTATCGACCTGGACATTCCGGATGAGATCTTCCAGTCGGCCCTTACTAATAACGGAACAGAACGCGTATGTGCTCAAAGGGATTACATCAACGAATGGATTTACTTTACTTATCCGGTCAATAATAATCCTTCGAATGCTCCGCCTCAACCGCCTACAACCGTTCCCCCCTATAAATTTCCATCTCAGACTCTACAATACAATTATCGAGATAACTCCTGGGCAATTTTCAAAGAGAACTACACCTCTTATGGTTCATTCAGGAGACAAACTGGCTTTACATGGGCAACTGTGGGAGCAACATTTGAGACTTGGGAGGACTGGAATGACCCCTGGAATGCAGGCAGTTCTACTCTTTTGCAGCCAGAAGTGATCGCTGGAAACCAACAAGGTTTCATTCTTTTCCGAGATGATGGGACAGGAGAAGGGGATTCTCTTCAGATTCAGAATATTTCAACACCTCTAGTCATCACAGGTGCAACAGTTGCAAATCCCGTAGTTTTGACCCTTACGATCCCTGCTGGAACCAATAACTTCGTAGTAGGGCAGATGGTGACCATATCAGGTGTTGTAGGAATGACCCAACTCAATGGTAATACTTATACGATCACTGCAGTATCTCCTACGACGATTACCATCAGTGTGAATGGATCCGCCTTTACCCCCTATATTTCCGGTGGACTTGCAACTCCATTGGAACCGATCTACTCACCTAATCACTGCCTTAATGACGGGGATTATATCGTCATCAGTGGAATAATTGGGACTGTGGGTGCTCAATTGAATGGGAAAATATTCTCTGTACAGAATCCTACAACCAACGGGTTTTCTCTGAATGCTCCTACCTATATACCTATGCCCGGCACATATTTCGGTGGAGGAATTATTCAGAGAATGTACGTACCTTTCATCCAGACAAAACAGTTCCCAGTAGCTTGGGATATGGGGAGAAAGACCCGAATCGGAGCCCAGCAGTATCTACTAACCACAACTTCTAACGGACAGATTCAGCTCTTGATTTTCCTAAGCCAAGATGCGACGACTGCTTACAATATAGATCCTATTTATCCTCTTCCTAATGCTCCCAATCCTGCGGTGATTTATAGCACAGTTCTCTACACGTGTCCCGAGAGTACGAATTTGGGTCTTACTCCTGCCAATTCTAATCTTCAGATGCCGACCGCTCCTTCTCAAAGGCAGATTTGGCATAGAATGAATACCTCGCTCATAGGAGATACTGTGCAAATTGGCTTTACAATGTCTGATGCTCAGATGCGGGATCCTACCTTCAGCAATCAGTTCGTAGAAATAGAACTTCATTCTATGGTCTTAGATCTGCAACCCTCGAGCTTATTGGCATGAGTAGTAATATTGCAAATCAAGTATCTTACCTTCGCACTTCTAGGAACTTTCCGGAAGATCCCAAGCAGTTAGTGGTAGAGGTTAACAAAAGCTACGTTGATATAGCTAATTCCGTTAATTCCCGTACCATGGGTTTATTTCCCACAGGAATGGCGGCTATCAATGGGGAACAATGGTTCATGCCTTCGGTGAATAATCAGGGGATGAATCAGCCTCTCAAGCATCAAGGTCTTCGACAAGTCTACATATTTACTGCTACAGGCAATATTCCACACGGACTCAATTTTAAGTCGATCTCGATGTTTACTAAACCCTCAGGTTCCTTTACCGATGGGACTAACTACTACGGGGCCATATATGCTTCCAACGTTGCAATCGCTGGACAAGTGACCTTCTACATCACTCCAACCAATATCGTCGTGCTAGCAGGCGTTGGTGCCCCAGCAATTACAAAAGGTGTCATTACTCTAGAATGGATCAGCCCTGTATAGAATTTATTTAGAATGATATTCTAAAGAAAAAAGAGGTTTTTATGTCAGCGATGTATGGCGCCCGTGGCGCTCCAGCAATGAGTAGCACAGGTGGGATGCAAGGAAACAAAATTCCGAAGGGATATTCCCAAGGCCAGATGTCCAATTTTACGCCTGAAATGATGCAATTGTTTCAGCAATTAATGGGTAATCTAGGTCCTGATAGCTACACATCTAGACTTGCCGGAGGAGATCAATCCTTATTTGATGAAATGGAAAGACCTGCTCTTCAACAATTCTCGGGTATTCAGGGGAACTTGGCCTCCAAATACAGCGGTGGCGGAGGAGGAAGAGGAGCACTCGGATCGCGTAAGAGTAGTGGTTTTCAAAATGACATGAGCCAAGCCTCTTCTAATTTTGCTCAAGATTTACAATCCAAAAGACAGGGTTTACAGAGACAGGCTATCTCCGATCTCCAGGGAATGGGTAACCAACTTCTTGGCCAAAGACCCTATGAGAATTATTTGACAAAAGATACAGACTTTCTCTCTCAGTTGCTAGGTGGGAGCGGAGATTTAGTAGACATGATCAGCAAAATTATCCCATGGTTTAAGAGGTAGATGAAATGGTTCAAATACTAGAAGATAATTCCCCTCAAACCCAAAGAATGGCCGCGTTCTCTAAATTATTTGGGAACATAGGTCAATCCTCTCAAAATCTCAAAGGAGTTTGGGATGAAAGCCAAACGCGTAGTGCTTTAGCCCAGAGATTTGGCGAGGAGTTCAAAAACATTAAAAATCCCGACATTCAAAAACTCTTGGCAAGTAAAGCGCTTGACAAAGAGAGAGAAGATGAAAAAAGGGAAGCAGAAGAACTCGCATTACCAGACTATCAAACTGTAGAGAAAAGATTCGGAAAAGAATTTGCCGACTTATATAAAGCAGCTCCTACAGGAGGTAAAACAGAATTACTTAAATATGGTCTAGATGCTTTGCAAAGAGGCGAAAACGTTAAAGATATGTTCGCTGGTATGGATGATGATGAAAATATTTCCAAGCAAGGAGATATGGAAGATCTTGCCATGCCACAGTTAGTTAACGGTAAATTACCTATAGATTTTAAATTTCCCGATTATACTAAGAGACCCAAAGGATTAACGGCAAAAGATTGGGCCATGGAAAGAAAAGAATGGGGAAAAGAAAATAGCAAACTCTATGAAGAAAGCCGTTCAAGATTAAAGGGATTGGATAGAGATATTTTAGGGGCTAAAAAACTAAGTAAATTAAATGATACTGGAAAAATCGGAGAAGGCTTTGGAAGGACTCTGATAAATCCATCGACAGGTGAATTTTATGGGCTTGCTCAATTAACGGGTAGCGTGCCCAAAGAGGCCCAAGAATGGGTAAAAGAGATAGCCCGTTTCGGAAATAGGGCTAAAGAAGCTTTCGGCTCCCGAGTCACCAATTTTGACCTTATTCAATACATGAAGCAATTTCCAGGTCTCCTTAATACAAATGAGGGAAGAAAAGGAATATTGCGCATGATGCAAATCAACTATGATTTGGACCGTCTATATGAGAGTGCGAGACAACAAATTTATCATAAAAAAGGCAGAACAAGTATCCCTCCTGAAGAAGTGGATCGTTTAGCCCGTGAAATGGTTAAAGATGATACAGAAAGATTAGAAAATGAATTTCTGGGACTCGAAAGGAAAAATGAGGATATTTCAATGGAAAAAGAAGGCAACAATAGACCTTCTCTTGAGGAAATTTTTGGATGAGCTCCCCCTATCAAAAGGCATTAGAAGCGGGATATTCGGAAGAAGAAATCAATACTCATCTGAGTAAATCCAACCCTCAATTTCAAAAAGCCCTAGAAGCTGGCTATTCTCCGGAAGAGGTAACTGAATATTTATCCAAGAAGAAAGAACCTAAAGAATCATTTCTATCTAATGTGGGACGTCAGGCAGGCAGAACAGGGGCAAGAGTTGCTGAAACTATTTTAGGAGCTCCCAGAGCTTTGGGTGAATTTGGTGAGAGTCTCATCCCAGAAAAATTTCTGAAAAAAGGAGCGGAAAAAATAGGATTAAAAGAGCCCGTAGAAGAGGGTCTTGAATTTGTAAAAAAATATGCTCCTTATAAACTTTTTCCCGAGTCCTCTGAAGTTAAAGAGTTTAATAAATTCCTGTTTGGTAAAAACGTATTGCCAAAAAACGAATGGGAAGAGAAAGCGGATTCGCTCATTTCTGATTTCGCCGCTCTAGCTTTACCTCTTCCAGGAGCAAAGTTAAAACTTTTGAAACCTGGACTATTAGCAGTGGGTGGTAGTGCTGCTAGCGAATTGCTTGGAAATATGGGAGGGACTGAAAAAGAAAAAACTTATGCAAAACTGGGCACGATTTTAGTAGGCTCCCTCATAAATCCAGGAAGTGCGGATAAATTAAAGAACCAGCTATATTCTCAAGCTAGAGAAAAAATCCCTTCGGGAGCGACAATATCGTCTACTTCATTAGAAAATTCTATCAACCAAATTGAAAATGCTCTCAAAAGAGGAGGAATAGCAGGCTCGGATAAAGAGGCGTTACAAAAGATTGCTGATATTAGAGGAGAAATGCAGGGAGCTCAAATTCCTGTAGAATCTCTGGAAAGATTAAAAGTTAAAATCAATGAATCTAAAGCGGGAATTTACAAGCAGCTAGAGGGAAACAAGCCCGGTATAAAATCTGCTAAAAGAAATCTGGATATGGTAGGAAAGACCGTCGATGATGCTCTTAGATTATATGGTAAACAGAATCCCGAGTGGGAAGCCCTTTACCGCCCCGCCAATGAAGTTCACGGAGCCATTGAACAGAGTAAACGCGTAAGAAGAGTGATAGAGCGTAGTGCAAAAAAATATGGTCACCATGCAGTTCTTCCTTTGCTAGGTATAGGCCACGTAGCGGGAGCAGGAGCCACACTAACTGGTTTGGCAGCCTCAGCGGGAGTAGGAGCGGCAGCAGTAGGTGGAGGAGAAATTATTGCAAGAATGGCTAAAAGCCCCACGATCAGAAAACATTATATGAACCTGATTACGTCCGCCATAAAAGAAGATGCAGTAGCTATTGAAGAAAACCTGAAAAAACTAGAAAAAGAATTAAGAAAAGAAGATTAAATTTCTTCATTCCAATATGTTGATTCGTAATCAACTTCTTCTTTAATTTCTTTAAAATTGTAATATAAACAAATTATAATAACTAAAAGTAAAATTCCGATCATTTTACTTCTCCTTTAGAAGCCAATTCGCTGGGCATAATCTTCTGCATAATTAAAACAGTTTTCATTACTGCCATATCAGTTCTTAGATCGTTAATATCTTTTCTTACATCTTTAAATTGAGTATTCATCCAAACCATTGCACCAATGATAGTGGCAATAACGAAGACGGCATCAGCATGTTTTTTAAAAAAGTCCATATTATTTCCTCATCCTCTCTATTTCTAGTAATCTATAATGAAAATCCTTCATTTCATTTTGAATCCCAATAACAGTCAGTTCTAAATTTCGGCTGATCTGTAACAAATCTTTCCTGTCTTCTTTCGCTTCTGCACGGAGTGCATTAGCTTCTTGTCTTGACCAAAACATCATTGCAATCACAACGCCTACCATTGCGATACCAGTACCGACTATAGCAATGATCAATCCTAAATCTTGTGGCATAAGTTTCTCCTTTTGGCTTCTATTATAAAGAGTTAGGAAATAAATTGCGACATTTTTCTTCTACAATTTTATCGATAATAGATTCTAAGTCTTTGATAGCGAGTCGTTGAAGTTCTGAAATCGGTATTCTATATATAGATTTTTTTATTCCCCCCACCTGAATGGCATTGATACGACCTTTCGCGATATGGCGCCTGATTGTCATTTGATGCACGCCTAAACGCCCTGCAAATTCTTTGATCGAGAGAAATTCATTTGTATTCATGATTACTTATTTTAACAAATGTGTGAATAGAGTGATATAGAGTAATAAACTCAATTTTAATCTATATATCCAAATGTCAAGCGGGCTTACATTGAAGCTTCTCAACTAAGAGGTTTCAGATGTCTAGTCAGGTATATGGTGTTGGTGGTTTTGTCGCAGTAGGTCCTAAACCAATTCTGGGAAATGGTCCCCCTCCAGCAAGCTTTAAAGGACAACTAGGTCAATTATATTTTGATAATTCTGTAGTACCTCCAGAAGAATATACCTACAACGGTCAGACTTGGAATGTTGGCGGCGGAAGTCTTGCCACTACTACAACACCCGGAACGGTCCTTCTCTCTACACTCGCTCAATTAGAATCAGGCACTGCACCTGCCGGGGCTTATGTCCCTCTAGCCAATGATGTATTCACCTATGGACAAAGCTTAGTCTTAGCTGGAGCCAACATCGCTCAAACCACTGTCACTGGTATTACAAATCTAGCTACAAATGCTCAAGCCGTCGCAGGTACAGCAACAGTTCCAGGAGTAACAGCCCTAGCTGTACAACCTTCTAACTTGGCAGCTGTCTTCGCGGCCCCTCCAGCAACCGGAGGTACAACCCCCGCTGCAGGAACATTCACAAACTTAACAGCTGCAGGGACTGTTAGTCTTAATGCCACAGGCACCGGTACCACTACAATTGGTGGTTCGACTGGATCTATCACCGTGACAGTTGGAACAGGTAATTACAGCCTCGTTGGGGGTGGAAATACTGTCGGTATCGCCAACGATGCAGCGGCTAACATAGTTACCCTCGGCTCTTTGACAGGCGCAGCGTCTCTTGCTTTACAGGCGGGGACTGGTAATTTCACTCTGAATGGCGTAGGAGCTACTACCTATACTATAGGTGCAGCGACCACCACAGGAACAATTACCCTGGGCGGTACAGCCCAAACAGGTACAACGACTCTTGGAAGCTCATCTGGCACTAATATTGTAAACATTGCCAATGGTGCTGGAGCTACAACTTTAAACCTCGCAAACATTCAGACAGCCGGAGCTATAAATGCTGGGGCTGGGATGACCACTGGCGTAATAACTATCGGCGGAACTGCTCAAACCGGAACGATTACTCTAGGATCTAGTTCAGGAACCAATAGTGTAATCATTGCAGGCGGAGCGGGAGCTTCTACGGTCAATATAGCCAATACTCAGGTAGCAGGTGCCGTCAACGTCGGTGCAGGTATGACTACCGGATTAATTACCATAGGAGGAACGGCCCAGACAGGGACTGTAACTCTTGGATCATCTTCCGCAACAAACACTTTGAACATCGCTAATGGAGCCGGTGCCACTACTGTGGACATTGCTAACGTACAGGTAGGCGGCGCTGTGAACGTGGGTACAGGGATGGTCGCGGGTACCATCTCTCTTGGCGGAACTGCTCAAACCGGAAACATTACCATCGGCTCGTCTAGTGCGACTAATGCCTTGAGAATCGCAAACGGTGCTGGTGCCACAACTGTTTCTATCGCGGCAGTTCAAAATGCTGGTGCGGTCAATGTGGGAACAGGAATGACTACAGGTACCATCTCAATCGGGGGTACTGCTCAGACTGGAACGATTACTTTGGGTTCTTCATCCGGTACTAATACTTTGGTGATTGCGGGGGGAGCCGGTGCTTCAACTGTTCAGATAGCGAATGCTCAAGTAGCCGGAGCGGTCTCCGTAGGTGCGGGCATGACTACTGGAACGATTACTGTAGGCGGTACAGCTCAAACAGGCACACTTACACTCGGCTCGTCCAGTGCAACCAATACATTGGTAATTGCCGGGGGTGCAGGTGCCACTGCAGTACAAATAGCCAATGCCCAGGTGGGTGGTTCAGTCGCGATTGGCGCTGCTATGACCACGGGTACAATTGCTATCGGGGGGACGGGACTCCAAACAGGAACAATCACTGTAGGTGGTGGAACTGGCGCTCAGACACTCAATTTCGGAACAGGCGGAACCGGTGTCAAGACCATCAATATTGGTAACACCGCATCAGTTGCCAACGTCATATCTATCGGTAGCTTAACTGGTACCACAACATTCAACTCTCCAACACTTGTAACTCTTGCATCGGGAGCGGCTACGGGTCTTGCCGTAAGCACTGCATCTGGAACGGGTGTAGCGGCTACTTTTGCCAGCACGAATGCGACTACAGATACCATCGAATTAACAGGTGGGGGGATCAAAACGGCTGCAACATCTGTGGGCGCTGGCGCTTCTCCTCAGACTGCCAATAATAGATTTGGTCAGGTAATATTTAGTGGAGTAAGTATTGCAGCGGGTGCAACTCAAACTCTCACAATCACTAACTCTACGATTACAGGTGCGTCGACCGTTGTAATGGTAACGATGTATGGTGCGACTACTGGATCGGCACCAGTCATACAAAGTGTAACACCATCAGCCGGAAGTTTAGCAATTGTCGTAATGAATGGTGCCGCGGTGACCACCGATACAGCTAACAAAACTTTCGTATTTTGGGTAATGACTTAAGATTAAGGAAATATGATTAAACAGAGAACGATTATCGAAGTAGAAGTAAATGGACGGCCTTTCCAGTTCGAATGTGTATCGGAATCAACGTGGCAGGAAGTATTGGCCGCGAATGATTTGATCATTAATTTTGCCAAAGAGAGACTCAATGCAGCTCTTTCTGCACAAACTTCTCCAGAAGAGAAAACGGAATCATCCTAATGTCAAATAATATTAATACAAGCACGAGATGCTTAACAGGTATTGAAATTGGCCCTACAGCCGGAGCTGGTTTTACTCTGATAGGGACCATACCGAACAGTCCGGTGATTATTATTTTTGATAACCAGGGAGCCGCAGCCGTCGCAATTTCTACCGATGGTGTCAATACATGGAAAACCTTTCCAGCGGGAGAAGCTCTAGTTTTGGATCTTCGAGCGGCCCACGGGATCGCAGCGAATTTGGCATTCGCTCCGGGTACTTCATTTTACACTTCAGGAGCCACTACTACTTTTTCAATATCATACCTATATGCGGCTTAAATGAGTCAAATCTATAAGAGTATCTCCTCAGCTCCGTTACCCCCAACAGTTGTTGAGACGCTGACTGGTAATACAGGCGGTCCAGTAGGCCCTACCGGTAATAATATCAATACGACTGGTTCAGTTGTCGCTGCTGGGACTACTCCTTTTCAATCGGTTGGAAATCCGGGCACCAGCACTATAAATTACCAGGTACAGATCTCTCAGGCGATTGCATCAACCAATGCATCTAATATTGGTCTTGCCGCCTTTAATTCTGCTGACTTTACAGTTGATGCAAATGGGTTTGTTTCTATCGCCAATTTCACTCCTTTTGCTTATAAGCAAATTAATCATGCGTCATCACCCTATACGGTTTTGGCGACCGATGACTATATTTCTGCTGACCCGACTGCTGGCACAATTACAATATTACTCCCGAACGCTCCTACTCTCTACCGGCAATTTATTATCAAAGATAGAACTGGCAAAGCCTCAACTAATAATATTTCCATCACTACAGTCGGGGGTGTTGTCACGATAGATGGGCAGACGACTTATACACTCGCCGGAAATTATGGAGCCGTTCAGCTGCTTTGGAATGGAACATCCTATGAGGTCTACTAATGGGTTATAGAAATTACAGTGTTGCCAATGGTTTGATCGTAGATAAATTGGGCAATGGAGACTTCACGACGATACAGGCTGCCATCAATGCTGCTACTACCGGCCAAACTATTTTCCTTCGACCCGGAACCTACACAGAAAACCCCGTTTTAAAAAGTGGAGTTGATCTCGTTGCATTCGTAACCGATGGAGATATTCCCAATGTTATCATCAATGGTGCGTGCACCTATAGCTCTGCCGGAACAGTCGGAATTAGCGGTATTGAACTCCAAACTAATTCTGGCTTCCTATTAGCGGTCACAGGAAGTGCCGCATCAGTGGTTTATATAATCGATTCCTATATAAACTGTTTAAATAATACTGGTATTTCTTTTTCTTCATCAAGTCCAGCATCTGCTATTAATTTAGTCAATTGCTCAGGCAATATCGGCACTACGGGTATAGGAATTTATTCTTCGTCATCAGCAGGAGGTATAAATTTCGAATATACAACTTTCTCCAATACAGGGGGTTCTACAACAGCAAGTACGAACTCGGCTGGTACAGTTGGCTTTTCCTATTCTTCGACATCTTCACCTATCTCTATTTCTGGTGGTACTCTGGTTTTTGATGGCGGCTTCATCAATACTACCACTCAGAATGTCACATGTTTAGCTTTAACCGGCTCATCTGTAGTAGCGATTCATTTAGATTCAGGTTTTTCTAGTGGCACAGCATCAGCGATATCTATAGGAATAGGAAGTACTTTAACAAATTATTCCATGATGGAGATTTCTAGTACCAATACTAATGCGATTACAGGTGCAGGTACTATTCAATATGGTAATATAGTCTACGGGGCAAGTTCATCAACCAATAATGTGACGACTCAAAATGGACTACAGCAATCTACAGGAATTCTATCTCTGCCCGCTTCGTCCCTAACAGAATATGGCGTCCTTTTTTCCAACAGTACGACGGGATTAATAGCTAGCACAGCTGCCGGATCCGCTACGCAAGTTCTTACTTCTAATGGTTCATCGGCTCCTACCTTCCAGGCTGTAGGTACTGAAGGTACATTCACTCCTACGATGGTTGGTCAGTCAGTGGCGGGAGCCACAACGTATTCGGCTCAAGCGGGAAATTACGTTACATTTCCCACTACCTCGGGGAAAATGTGCACGGTATGGGGGGAATTTACTACATCCGCTCAAACGGGAACGGGAAATGTTTTACTCGGCGGACTTCCATTTGCCATAAGAAGCATAGCCAATCAGACCGTAACAGGAACTATTGCCATATCCTCAAGTACGTTTACGTGGTCGGGAGGTGCTACCCAAGTGGTTCTTCAAGGCATAAATGGCAGCACTACAGCTAATATCGTAGGTCAAAAAAGTTCTGGAGCTGCACTTATTGCCATGGTAAATACACCTGTCACAATGTTTTACAGCTTCAGTTATTTAATTTAAGTTTCGAGAAGCTCGTAGAAGCAAATATTCTAAGGAGAAATATGTGGCAATTTTTCAAAGTTAATATTTGGCAGAATATTTTGGTAGGGGGATTTGAAGAACTCTTCTCGCATAAGAAGAAAGGATCTCTTCCTAAAAAATAAAAAAAAGATTTTGGTCTGATAAAAAAACCCCTGACTTTAGAAAAGCCAGAGGTATCCTGTTTAGGGGATTTTTTTGCTCTTAACCATATATCACCTCTTCAGTTTCTTCAGATACGGGGAAATTCTTCTCTTCCCATTTTCTAAAGATAGAGAGAAAGCCAACCATATTGGCACTGGCTGCATCTTTTACTTCAGAAACTTTCTTTTTGCATTGTTCTGCCGTCTCTTCGATAAAACGTTCCATCCTATCGGAGGGGATATCCGAAGGAATCTGTAATTTAGTTACAGGTGCTATAGGTTTTGGCGTGATATCAATTTCATCCTTAGTTGGAAGCTCAGGAGGATTAGATTCACTTATTTTTTTATCATCAATTTCCCCTTCGCAGTAAGCAGTGCCTAAGCAGTCAGGGTAAAGCCATCTTCCTATGCGTGAAATGCAGCGAGCGAAAAGCATGTCCTTTGGAATTTTCTTCCATGGGCCTCCTTCTTTTACAAGCCCCGAGCGGATAGCTTCGGCTATATGGTATGTAACCTCCATTTCCTCACCTGTATCGCTTCTCTTGCCCAAAATAGTACACATCTCATCTGTATGGTGGAGAACCTGTAAAGAGTGCCCACGTGAGCGAATAGCTTGATTAATGAGGCGAGCAGAGATCTCAAATTTGCCCTGTATGTTATGAAAACCTCCGCTTACGGCCTGAATAGGGCTGAATCCTAATTCTCTAGCCAACAACATCACAGAGAGGATAGTAGCGACCACTTCATCAGGCTTCCCATTGCCCCCGAGTTTTTTCCAGTAGGGATTATTAGAGGCAATCGTGGCTATCATTTGGTAAGATTTTAATTCGGTCTCTGTAGGAACCGATGAAAAGATTTGTACGGACATATTTTTTAGTTCCTCTCTCTGTAAATATATAAATTTTCTCTCGCTTCTTCGAACATCAAGTCGAAGAGATTTTTAAAGCGACCGTTCTTACCCGAATGGGTATAGCCTTGCAAATATTCTTCACAGGCTTGCTTTACAATAGAATCCGTGGATTCGTAATCGTCATCAGGAGGGTTTAATGGGAGTAAAGGCTGCATTATTTTGCCTCCTTACGATCGAAATAGTCGTAGCATTTCAAAGCGCTGGAAAAAATCTCCCAGTACGGCGTAATATCCCCGTGGTCAATAGCAATCGTTTTCACGAGGGGGGGAGAAATTACTATTTTCTTCCCCTCTTTTTCATCAAACACAGCAGCCTTAGTCTTTTTGAGATGCAGGTTTAAAATATCATCAAACTTGTATCCATTGACCATGCATAAGTTGCCGTATGCCGCTAGCTGTACAGGCCATGACTTAGATTTCACGGCCGAGGTTTTAATATCTAGCAATGCTAATCTCCTGGTTTCTCTCAGCTTTACAATCATATCAAATTCGCCCGTAAAGCGCTTTACGTCATCATATAATCGGGTAGAAAAATGAAGCACGTCTTCAATATTTTCATCTGCCCATGACGCGAACGCATCTAAGTAAGGCTGGTATTCCTCTTCTACTTCAGGTATCCACAAATTACGTACATATGCCGTACAATATTCATGTACCTTAGTGCCTCTTATGCACGCATTGGCAAGCGTATCTAAAGGGATTGCTTTAAGCTCTGCAAAATTTTGCTTGCTTATGATGTCGCTAACTCGAGGATATAAAATCCTCTGCTGGTCTAAATCATTCATGGTTAGAATCTCCTATGTTAAAGATCTCTTCTTTAGCTTCTAGCTCCTGCAAAGCTTTGAGTACAGCTAAAAAGAGAGTCTCGGATCTCGCGTGCAATCTTTCAATGCGTGAAAGGCAATCCTCTTTTTTTTCTGCAATTTCGTTCATTTTTTCTCTCCTCTTGAAAAGTATCAGTCGTTCATTTACAATACATGTTATCAAAA
>QGNH01000146.1_pt1 | contig 37377 bp, 56 predicted proteins | sample 1735481 | NCBI WGS metagenome assembly QGNH01 (sample SAMN09239004, study PRJNA386568) | Viral metagenome, whole genome shotgun sequencing project. | reverse complement strand
TCGTCGATGTTGCCCGGCCCTTCGATGGGCACGTTCGTCGTGAGGAACGTGGGGAGGAGCCACTTCTCCCGGTGGTCGAGGAGGACGTAGAGCCAGCCCCCGACGGCCTCGGTGACCTTCTCCGCGCCGATGTCGTCGACCACCAGGAGCGGCGCGGCGGCTGCGGCCTTCAGCAGTTTGTTGGCGCTGACCTCGCCCGACTGGCCGTATGCGTCCTGCACGTCCATGACGAAGGCGGGCCAGTCCAGCCAGCGCCAGACGGCGGGGAAGTCCTTCTCGAGCGCGCCTTCGTGCTCCGACCACCGCGTCTCCCGCTCCCGGATGAAGAGCGCCAGCGCCGCGCTCTTGCCGACGCCCTCGGGCCCGACCAAGCATGCCCCGCGGTGGCCCTTCATGAATGGCTCGAGGAAGACCGGCATCTTCCACGCTGCGTTCCTGAACTTGAGCGGCACGCCTGCGGTCGCCAGCATCTGGTCGACCTTGCCCGCGCGTAGGATCCGGCGGTCCGCGCACGCTGTCTCGAAGCATGGCGCGCACAGCGCCGGCTCCGGCCTCGGATCGGGGAAGGCCGCTTTACATTTCAGGCACGACCACATTTCGACCGACTCCTCGGAGCTGCTCGTCTCGCCCGGCGTCCACGACAACCGGACGTGAGACAGAAGCCCCGCCGCCTGCTTGAGTTCTGGTTTTCCCATTGGTTCCTCCCTTGGGCGCGAAAAGGCCCGAGTAGTTGTTCGCCATGCTGTGGTCCACCGCCGCCCGCCGCTGGTCGGCCGGGATGGCCCGGAGCATCCGCCAGAGCGCCTCGATGCCCTTGGTGCCCTTGTAAGTTTGGCCTTTCTCCCGCTTGAAAGCCAGCCAGTCCAAAACCTCCGCCTCGTTGGCCTTCAGGTCGTCCGGGATGCCGACGCCTTCTTTGGTCTGTTGGGTTGGGTCTGTTGGGTTGGGTTGGGTCTGTACTGTATGTCTGTCTGTACGGTGGACGGTGGTCGGACGTCCGCCGGACGTCCGCCGGACGTCCCGCTTCCGCTTGGCGTCGCGCCGTCTCGACGATAAAAGGCGCCCGGCGTACTCGTCCCAGTCGTGTAGGTGGTCGTCTGGGTCAAGGAAACCGGAGTTGCGTAGCGCGGCACGCAAAACGCCTGTTTCGCCACCCCAATCGCAGGCGCCGACCAGCTCCGCATCCGAGATTTTGCCCAGGTCACCACTCGGGGCGTAGTCGATGGCCCACCACCAAAGGCAGTGCATCATGCCGATGGCGCCGCGCCGCGACTCCCCAAGGATGGCAGCCAGCTTGAGGGTCTTGGGGTGGCGCTGCAGCGCCTGGTGGGACTCGATCCACGCCATCAGCGCGCCACCCTGGAGTAACCTCGGGCTTGGCCCGCGCGTCCCATCACGGGGGAGTCTGCACCCACCGCATGGGCGTAAAAAAAAGCCCCCCCTGATGAATCTGGCGAGACACCCGGGGGGGTAAGACGAACCCCGGCGGCCTGTGGGCACGTCGGGGCAGAATATTTTTGTGAACGGTATCTCGCCATGCGCGGATTTTGCAACATCTCACTTGTGGGCGTCAAGGCTTTTCCCTTTCGCCGGCCGGACAGTCAGCAGCACCGGCCACACGGTGTCGTCGGAGAACGCGAACTTCATCCCGGCCCATAAAGTTTTCCCCTCCGGGCCATTCTCCCCTTTGTCGAACGCCTCCCGCGCGACGCGGCACAGCCAGGCGTGGATCCCCTCGCCGGTCCGCTTGCGGTCCTCGTGCCAGAAATGCCGACAGTAGATGGAGGCCCGGTCGATGGCGTGGCCGCTGACCTCGAGCGTGGGGAGCGTGGTGCCCCGTCGGGCGAGCTCCCGTTCCGCCAGCGCGGCGTGCTGTATCTTCGCGCCAATCATCCAAGTCAGGTATGAAACCGGAACCCGGACCAGGCGCACGCCCTTGTGGCGCCCGAATGGCATCACGAAAGCGTGCAGGTCCTGGTCCGGGTCGGGCGCGCGGCCCGGCGCGAACGGAGCGGGCGGCGCCGGCCTGGGCGTCACCCGCTCCGCGTTGAGGTCCGCCTCGGTCATCGCTGCTTCTTGACCTCGAGCTTCTCCTGTGGAGCGCTCACGTTGAAGACGTAGGTGACGCCGTTCTCGCGCAGGGCGAACCCGGTCCGGCCCTCGTCGCGGAGCTCGATCATGATGTCCTGCTTCGTCTTGTCCTGGCGCTCGGTCGCGGCCGTCTTGGCGAGGTCGTCCTGGATGAACAGGTCGGCCAGCTTCCGCAGGCGCGAGGCCTCGGGCATCCCGGGCAGGTCCATCTGGTCCTTGGCGAACACGACCTGTTTACCGTCGAGGATCAGCGCGACCTTCCCCTCCTCCAGCGGCTCGGGCGGGATGTCTTTTCCCGCGACCACGACGCCTCCGACGGTGATGGTCTCGATGATGGGTTCTTCTACTTTAGGCATGGTTTTCTCCTTGGATGTTTTCGACCTCGATCTCCACGCGCGGGCGGGCCTTGTCGTCCCTGCGGTGGAGGTGCAGCTCTACGATCTGCGAGTCGTCGGCCCAGGCGACCCCCTTCAAAGCGTCCAGCACGGCCTTCGCGGTGTTGTCCAGGTCTCCGACGCGGCGCGGACGGTACGCCCAGATGCTGACGACCAGCGGGCCGGCCTGGGGGCGGACGCGCTGCTCGAGGGCGCGGTACCCCTGCCGGTCGCGGTAGGCCCGGCCCTCGCGGGACACGAGGACCCGCCCCCCCACCGCCCGCCAGTAGCGGTTGACGGAGGGGGGGTAGTCCAGCTCGAACCGGGTCACCCGGCCTTGGCCTTCGCGGCCTGCTCCTGCCCCCACCGCTTCTCGGCGGCCTTCGCGGCCTTCCCGGCGATCTTGTCCTGGTCGAGCACCAGGTCCTCGAGGCACTCGGACGTCGCGGCCAGGCGAACCAGGAGCTGCTGCGCCAAGGCCTTGTTGGTCGTCCCCTCCATCTCGGGCCAGGGCATGAGCGCCCGCTGGACCATACGCCACTGGGCGGGCGTGAAGTCGAACCGGGAACCCTCGACCGTCTCGGCGACGGCCTGGTGCAACGCCTTGGTGACCTCCTCCTCGACGAACCGCTGCTGCGCGTACGAGGCTCCAGCTGGGGCGCGGGAGGGCTGCTGCGTGTCCGTCTTCTCGAGGACCTTCCGGTCCAGGCACACCAGGGCGTGGGTCATCTTCTCCCCGGCCCCGCGCGGGGCGACGACGGCCCAGCCGAACTTCTCCGGCTGCGCCTTGACCAGTTTCGCCACCTGGCGCGGCAGGTCCGCGTTCAGGACGAGGGCGCGCTTCACGCCCTCGAGGCCCCCGGCGTAGTCGGGGCGGTGGACGCCCAGGTATTGGATGCCGGGGTAGTCCGCCGCGCAGCCCTTGGAGTACTCGTCGGTGAAGTGGGCCGTCTTCTTCTGGTAGCAGGGCGGGTTGGAGCAGTGCCCCTTCTCCGCGCCGTCGAACAGGTTCCCCTGGTTCCCACTGTTGAACGGGCAGGCGCTGCAGGCGACCTCGCCCGCGAAGGCCTTGCCCTTGGGGAAGACCGCCGAGCCGAGGTCGGCGCCGAACTGCCGCTCGATGTGGTCCTTGAGCTCGCGCACCGGGAACCCGTCGAGGTAGTGGCGGGCCTGCGCGACGGCGTAGGCGACCAACTCCTCGCGCGCCTCCGCGGGCGCTCGGAGGATCTGGTGCCCGTGCGCCGGCGTCAGCGTCCCGTCCTCGACGGCGGCCAGCGCGGCTTCGGGCAGATCCATCAGGTGAATGGCGCGGTAGACGTAGGTGGCCGACTTCCCGACCCGGCACGCCAGCGTCTCGACGGTGTAGTTGCCGGCCGCCAGCAGCGCGTTGAGCCCGCGGGCCTCCTCGACGGGGCCCAGGTCCACGCGGTGCAGGTTCTCGAGCATCTGGATCTCGGCGGCGCCCTTCTCGTCCACGTCCATGATGCGGGCGGGGATCTTCTCCAGCCCGGCCGCGCGGGCCGCGCGGAGGCGGCGTTCTCCCGCGATCAGCTGGTAGTGGTCGTCCACGCGCCGGACCAGGATCGGCTCCAGCACGTCGAACTGCTTGACGCTCGCCGTCAGCTCGGCCATCTTCGCCTCGTCGAAGTGGCGCCGCGCGTTCGCGGCCACCACCACGTCCTGCAACTTCAAGTCCTTCGTCTCGGTCATCGTGTCCCTCCCAGTTTGGCGATCAGGTCGCCCATGATGTTGCCCTTCTGCTCGACGGCCTGCCCGTCGGTCGCCGCCGTCACGACCACCCGCTTCTCGTCGATGAGCGCGATGATCCACTCGTCGATGGTCTTCTCCGCCGCTAGGTACCACGCCGTGACCTGGTCGGTCTGCCCGATCCGGTGCGCGCGGTCCTCGGCCTGGTCCATCTGCCCGGGGTTCCACCCGAACTCCACGAACGCCACGTTGCTGGCGGCGGTGAGGGTGAGCCCCACGCCGCCGGCCTGGATGTTCAGGACGATCACCCGACACGTCGGGTCCTGCTGGAACTTGTCCACGATCTGCTGGCGCTCGGCCAGCGGCGTCTCCCCGTAGATGCAGGGCGCCCCGAACCGCGCGGCCAGGTCCCGGACGACGTCCACGTGCGTTGCGAAGAGTATCAATTTCTCGCCGGACTGCAGGAAGTCCTCGACCCACTGTTCGATCCCCGCCATCTTGCCCCGGGCGGCCAGGCGCTTGAGGGCCTCGATCCGCACCAGCTGCTCGGCCGCGCGCGCCCGGTTGGCGGCCGCGTCGGCGTGGGCCTCCCGGTCCGCCTGGGACAGGAGCAGCAGCTCGTCGTTCTTGAGGGCCTGCTCCCGGATCCACTGGATGAGGTCCTCCTCCGCCCGGTCGTACTCCGGCCGGTTGTCGATGGCCAGCGGCACGACGGACCGTTGCTTGGGCGGCAGCTCGGTGAGGACGTCCGCCTTGTTCCGCCGGATGAAGCACGTCGACCGCAGCCGGTGGTTCAGCTCCTCGAGGTTGGCGGCGCCCGCGGTGTCCACGCCGTGGTCCCCCCGGAAGGCCTGGCAGTACCGACGGACGAACTGCCAGTAGCCGCCGAACTCTTCGATGCGGCCGAGGAGCTCCAGCTGCGTCACCAGCTCGGACGGCCGGTTTAAGATGGGCGTCCCGGACAGCGCCAGGCGGACCTTGGCGACGGTGGCCAGGTCCTTGGCCGCCTCGGTGCGCTTGGCCTTCCGGGTCTTGAGGTAATGGCACTCGTCGAAGACCACGGCCGCCGGCGCCAGCGCCTTGAGCCGGTCCACCAGCTTGCCGAGGACGTCGTAGTTCACGACGACCACGTCCGCCGGCCAGCCGCCCCGGCTGTCCCAGATCGTGACGCGCTTGCCGGGGAGCCACTTGCACGCCTCGCGGTACCAGTTCACCTTGAGGGACGCGGGGCAGACCACGACGACGGGGAACGCGCCCATGGCTTGGCAGGCGGCCAGGGCCTGGACGGTCTTGCCGAGGCCCATCTCGTCCCCGATCAGGACGCGCTCGTTCTTCACGGCGTAGGCGACCCCGGCGCGCTGGAACGGGCGGAGCGTGCCGCCCAGGCCGGGCACGTCGATCTCGGCATCGGTCGCGCGGGACGCCTCGACGTTGGCCTTGGTCTCCTCGACCTTGGCCTGGAGCTTGTGGACCTCCGCGTGGATCTCGGGCGTGGCGACGAAGCCGTGCGTCTTCAGAAAGGGGAGGAGCTTCTCCAGGACGAAGGGCGTCCGAGGCACGGTCCAGGCCGTGGTGGCGGGCTCGAACATGGCGCCCGGGATGGCCTTCACGTCGGCCTTGATGCGGTGCCAGACGGCCGAGTCCGCGTCGCGGAACACCATGCCGAACTTGTCGTCGTCCCGGACGATCACCCGGCGGACCGGCGGGAATGCGGCGCGGTGGACCGCTTCGACCTCGGCCTGGCTCGGGCCGGGCGGGGCGTAAGGCGCGGCCTCGGGGGGCTCGGGGATGGCCGCGAAGTCGATCCCGGCGCGCTGCAGCTGCCCCTTATACTTGCGGAGCATATTCCAGGCGGCGCGGGCCTTGCGGGGAGACCACGTGGCGGGGTCCTGGACGGCCAGGGCGTGGCCGAAGTCGCGGTCGTAGGAGTTGAACCCCTGGCCGTCCTGCTGGACGGCGCCGTCACAGGCGGTGGCTACCGCCCGGACGGCGCCGTGCAGGGACACGCGGACGTCGGTCGTGGTGTCGGTCTGGGGCATGGGCTACTTGATGCGGACGTATTCCCCGCGTTCTCCGAGCCGGGCCTTCCCTTCCAGCTCGTGGTCCTGGGCTTCCAGCGCCGCGCGGATGGCGTCCTTGTCGAAGTCGACGGACTTCCGCTGGAACCGCTCCGGCAGGTCCTCCGCGCGCTCGATCAGGATCTCCAGCGGGTCCAGGCCCCCGGCCTTCTGGATGGCGATGGTGAACCGCTGGCCCTCGAGCTTCCGGGTCTTGAGCCGCTCCATGCTGAACTTCGCCAGCGCCAGGAGCCGGGATCCCCGGTTCTCCAGCGTGCGCTTCCGGTCGGAGAGGCGCTTGACCTCCTCTGCGATGGCCTTGGCGTCCGCTTCCAGGTTCTTGTACAGCGCCCCGTAGGCGTCGACCTTGTTGGCCATCTGCCACTGGAACTGCGAGGCCCAGGTCTCGAGCGTCTGCCCCTCGACGCCGGTGACGTCGCCGCCCAGTTCCTCGAGCAGCTTGTCGAGCGCGACCAGCTCCTCCGTCAGGTCGTAGAGGGAGCTCATGCCGGCACCGCCGCCGGGCGCGGGACCGTCGCCAGGGCGATGATGACGCAGCCGTTCGCGTAGGCGTCGTAGGTGATGTTGACGGTCAGGCCCGCCTTCAGCGCGACGTCGGCCGCGGCCACGAACTCCGGCACGTCGGTCTTCATCTCGGTGGGGCCCTCGGTGTCGTAGGTCATGATCTTCCAGGCCTTCCCGGCGTTGTTCGGCTTGTCGTAGGGCGTGATGAGGGAGACGTTGAAGACGCCCTGCAGCCTGGTGGGCGGGGCCGGGGCCTTGGCGGGCGGCGGCGCGGCGGCGACCGGTGCGGCAGCGGGCGGCGCCTCGACCTGCTCGGGCTTGCCGCTCATGCGCCAGTCGAGGAGCAACTTCCCGGTGTCCTTGGTCGGCTTGAAGATGGCGCCGTCGAACATGGCCGTGCGGTCCTTGGAGACTTGGGCGCTGTGGTCCATGCCCAGGTCGAAGACGACGGTGAACTCGTATTCCATCCCCTCCCGCTGCACCGGGGCCAGGCCGACCTTCCGGGGCGCGCTCTTGCCCTTGTCGTTCTGCTCGATGACGTAGTCCTGCTTGGACCGCATCGCGCAGATCAGGTGGATCTTGTTCGACAGGATGATGGCCTTCAGCTGCTCGTGCTCCTTGGTGATGCCGGCCCAGTTGGTGTAGCTGTTGCCGCCCCGGGTGTCGAGCGCCTCCTTCTTCTGGAGCAGTCCGCCCTCCCCGGCCCAGGCGTGGGACAGCGAGTCCACGAACAGGACCGCGTAGCCGCCGTCGTAGGCCTCCTGCATGGCGGTGACGTACTTGGGCGTGGTGTAGGGCGGGTCGATCTTCAGGTGGTCGAACTCGAAGCGGTCCGCGTAGTCGAGCGCCGACCCGTTCTCCGTGTCGATCACCGCGATCCCTTTGCCGGTGTCCAGGCCCATATTCTTCATGCCCTCGATGATCCCCTGGGCGATCAATAGCCCGGAGAACGTCTTGCCGCCCCCCGACGGCGCCGTCAGCGCGATCCGCAGACGGCCCTGCCTCTTGTCAGCTTTTTGGAACGCCATCGTCTTCCTCCCTCACTGCATTTTTACGGCATCGTCAAATAAAGAAGCCGGGATGCCTCCCCCCAAAGGTAGGCACCCCGGCTCACAAGTTCTCCCGCCCCAGGGACTGCAGAGGGAGATGAATCTCCGCATCGGCCGCCCGGCCGCCCTGGGGAGGAAGAGGAAACCCCGCGGGCTCGGTGAAAAGGCGCGGGGTCGTGGAATGGATCATCGCTCATCTCCTGCCCGCGGGCGCGGGGTAGTTTCGTGGAACTCGGGAAATGTACCAAACGAGGCCCCCCGCGTCAACCGGAAAAAACCTGGAAAAAATCCGGGGACGCGGCGGGCGGGGGTCAGCCGAAGTCGGCGAGCTTGACGCGGAGGCGGCGCAGGAGTTGGGCCTGGTCCCGGTCGTCGAGGATGCCCGCCAGCTCCACCGCCGCGAGGAGGGCGGGCCGACGGTCGAGGTAGGCCAAGTCGTCGACGACGCCGGTCCGGTCCCCGGCCAGCCACCGGGCGTAGAAGTCGCGCGCGAGGCTCACGACCCGAACTCGCCGACCAGGGCCTCGGCGATCTCCGCCCGGTTGCGGGCCAGGTCCTGCTTGCCGAGGGACCAGGGGACAGCGTTGTAGATGGCGGTGGCCTCTGTCATCATGGCGTTGTGGTCGTCGTTCAGTTCGCGCCGGCGGACCGCCTCGCGCGCGGTCACTCGAGATCCCTCTGGACCTGCAGCGCTGCCGCCAGCCATTCGGGCCCAAGGCGTTCCACCGCCTCGAGGACCGAAGGCCAGCCCGCCTCATTGAGCCAGTCCGTCCGGTTCATCACCAGAGCCACAGCGATCTTCTCGCCGGTTGAAAGAACGCCGAATTTTCGGGCGTCGGCCTTGATGTGTTCGACCAGCCCACGGATCCGGTCCACGGTCGTGAAGTTCATCCGTACACCTCCAGGTGACCCTTCACCGTGAAGCCCTCGCCCGCCAGCTCCTGGGCGATCTTGGAGAGGTTCTCGAGCGGCACGATCCAGCAGCACCGCCCGCTCGGCAGGATGTCGCGGGTGTAGGAGGTCAGGCCCGCGGCCCGCTCCCGGACGGCGTCGTTCTCGAACTCCACCTTGACCAGCGCGGGACCGTTCATCGGACGCCTCCTTGCCCGCCGAAGCGGACCGTGCGCCGCACCATGAAGCTGTGGGCGCCGGTGGTGATCGTCATCCCGGCCGCAGCGATGGACACCACGGCCAGGGCGGTGGCGACGTGCTGCCGCCGATCCGCCCGCTTGTCCAGGCTGGCTGCCTGGGCCATGACCCGGTCCCGGATCGGCTGGAGGTAGGTCAGGTCTGGAACCGCGAAGACGACGCGCGGGGCCGCCATGCCCTCGAAGTCCCCGGTCGAGACCGTGTACCGGAGTGCGTCGGCCTCGGCGCGCAGGTGGTGGGCGCTCGTGGCGTAGTTGGAGGCCGTCACCCCGGCGGCGACGCCGAGCGCGGCCCAGACCAGCCACTTGGGCACGCCGGCGGAAGCCGGGCGGGCGGCGAGGGTGAGGGCGAGGACCAGGGCGACGACGCGGCGGGCGCTCACCCGAGCACCGTCGCTTTCATCTCGAGGACCGTCCGGCCCCAGATAGCGTCCATGAAGGTGACCTCGATGCTCCGGCCGTCGCTCTCGGCGGCCTCGACCGTGGCCTTGAACCCGTCCGCCATCAGGGCGTTGGGGAAGTCCCGCCGGACCTGGTCGGTGGCCATGACCAGCCGGGAAGGCGTGAAGGTCTTCATGCGGCCCGCCCGTGTGCGAAGAAGAACCCATTGAGGTCCATCGCTCCAGGGGCGCGGTCAAAGGCGGCCAGGCGCTCCTGCAGGGCCCGGCGGCGGCCGAAGAAGTAGGCGCCCGGGCTCTGCTTCTTCAGGCAGTCGATGCAGATGCCGTGGCTGATCTGGGCCGCAGGCGCGTCGGCGGGTCCTCCAAGGTGCTTGTGGCAAGTGGCGCATTCGATCTTCGTCATCGTCGTCCTCCTTGTTCTTCTCCTTCCCTCTGACTTATTGTATATCAGAAAGTCGGGAATTGCAAGGGGTTTATTTCGTGGGGGTTTTGGGACGGCGGTTGGCGGTTTGTTGGGCCGGGGTGGCCCAACGGCAATTCTCGGGGCAGTAGTTCCCGTTTACATCGATGCGGTCGATGGAGAGGCCTTCTGGGCGATCTCCCATGTCGTGATAAAAAGTCAGGAAGCTGGCGGACCATTCGGGGCAGACCTTGATCCCGCGACCACCGTAATGTTGGTACCCGTGGACCTTCGGGTCTTCACAGCGTTTGATCATGCTCACCCAGGTTTGATATGTCCTGGAAGATGAAAGCCCGGCGCGGTCGTGTTGTGTGTGGCCGGTCTCCTCGAAGAGCAGTCGGCGCCGAATAAAATCAGAAAAAGACAGGTCGCCAGCGAGTTCCTTCAAATGGGCAAATTCCCGTCGGTTCAATCGGAGCATGAATATCCGATCCCGGCGTTCGTTCTTGGGGAGCAGTGGCCGACCCATTCTTGTCATACGGAAAGTATACCCCCTGAAAGCCTGGGCGTCAACAAAAGAGGGCCCCCGCCCCGGACGATGAACGGGGCGGGGGCCTGTTGCCCCGCACGGAGGGAACGCGCGGTTAAAGCGGGTCAGGCCGGGGGCAGCACTTCCCCGGTGTCTGGATCCAGGGCCACGAAGGCGTCCAGCTGGCCGTATTCCACGCTCACCTGGACCTCCGGGAGCCGGTCCCATACCTTGAGCTTCCCGTCCGCATCGAAAGCGACCCAGCCCTTCATCTGCAGGGGCGCGTCTTTGCGGACCCCGATGCAGGCGACCGAGCAGTTGCAGGTCGTCGTCTCCGGGTGGGCCTCGATCAAAGCCCCTACGATCTCGTGCTTGAAGTTGTATCCCTTGCCGCGGACTATGTCGCCGACCCTCGCCGCCCTACCGTTTGCATAATGCATGGATGCCTCCTTCGATTAGAACCGCCACAGAATCACGAGGCCGGCCCGGGCTGCCCCGGTCACCCGGCCCAAGATGTCGAGTCGTCCCCCGAACCGATACCCCCCATAGAACGCGACGTCCTTCGTTTGGTACGGGGTCCAGCCGTCCGCGCCGCCGCCCAGGATCCAGCCGGAGGTCCGGGCGGGCTGTTCGAACACCGGCTCTGACGTCTTGGCGCCGTCCCGGGTGGTCACGACCGGCCCGCGGGTCACCTCGCTGGTGGTCTCGACCCGGCCGCTCGGCTCCCGCACGACCCGGACCACGACCCGCTCGGGACCCTGGACCCGGACCTCGCGCACGACCTCCACGGTCTTGGGGTGGTCGTAGGCCAGCCGGAGCCGCTGCAGCTCCTGCCGCTGGCGCCAGCATTGGAGCGCAAGGGCCAGTAGGACGCCCCCACCGAACAGGGCCAGGGCACGCCGCCAGCCGAGGTTACGCAGATGGAGGAGGAGGGGGAGCATCTTTGTCCCGGGCCTTGCCCAGGTAGGTGTCGGCCAGGGTGCCGCCGCCGATGAGGGCCGCGACGACCATGACCATCGTCATGAACTGCTCGGAGGTCAGCATCGCCTTGGCGAAGAACACCACCGCGATCAGCAGGAGCCACAGCCCGAGCCCGAACTTGCGGGACTCGTCGAACAGGAAACCCTTCACGATGCCGGGAGCTTTCACGTCGTCCTCCTCACAGCTGAAAATTCCCGGCGTCCAGCCGGGCCTTGACCTTCGCCAGGAAGTCGTGGACCGGGAAGTCGGGGCCCGGGTCCGTGTGGTCCCCCTGCTTGAAGGCCAGGGTGACCTGGGCGTGCGTCGTGACGCCGCGCCGCTTCTCGAGCAGGCCCGCGGCGTCCACGAAGAAGGGCTCGATCTTGTGGCGGGCGCAGATCCCGGCGGTCAGGAAGGCGGCCAGGGTCATCATCTTCTGGGAGTAGGCGTCCGCCCACATGGCCGCGGTCGGCCGGCCGAGGGTCGCCATCTCGATGCCGATACCGTTGGCGTTGGCGCCCGGCGCGTGGTAGGCGACGTCCGCCTCGCGGACCGACTGGGTGATGGAGTCGCAGTCCACGGCGTAGTGCCAGGACGCGACGCGGTCGTTGGCGGCGCAGTACTTCAGGAGCCACTCGGCCCCACCCGCGGACTCGGCGACCTCGGCGCAGTGTAGCACGACCAGGTCCACCTTGCGGGGCGTCGTGAGCGGCACGGCCCGGTAGTATTTCGCCTGCAGGAACGGGATCTCCACGATGCCCCCTTTCTTCCTGTAACTTTTCACACCCATCGCGCTTCCAATATCTTATGGAACCAAACCACCTGCGGTTCGTGCCGAAAGAGTTCATCGAAGAACTGGACCTGGACCAGATCAAAGACGACGCCCCGAAAGAACCGGGCCGCGTCCGGTTGCTCAGTATCCCCGACGAGGAAGTCAGCGACTTCTGGCGCTGACCTCTTTAATGCCCGTGCTTTGTCAGGACGGTGTCCAGCTTTCGGTGGGTGTCCCGGAAGCCCTGGTTGGTCGCTGTCGCCTGTTCTCTGATCGCCCCGGCGAGATTATTAATCTCCTGCGCGACCTGCGTCCCGATTTGCACGCTCTCTTTGTACGCGCTCAAAAATTGAGCGATGATCGCGTCGTCCCGCCGCCGTCCGCCTGAATCTTCGCAGTCCCCGCTGCCCGACCACTTCTTCCAAACGCGCAGGACTGGCCGTCGCAAGACGATCACCATGAGGATCGCCGACATGAACCCGAGCATTGAAAAGAAGCCCGGCGCGTTCTTCACCAGGAACTCCAGTAGCGTCTTCACCACCTGCTCGTTTTCCATCGGGCCTTCCCCCTCGTTTTATTTCTTCTTCTCCAGCACCGCGATGCGGGCCGTGAGGTCGTCCACCTTCTTCGACAATTCTTTGACCGCGTTCACCAGGGCGGCCTCGATGGGCCGGTCCTGCAGGGAGTACATCCCATCCTTGTTCTTCCAGGCCGCCTCGGGGAGCACGGCCGCGACGTCCTGGGCCACGAACCCGGTGTAGACGTTGACGGTGTCGAACCCGGTAGACGCCTTCCACTTGTAGTTCTTGGGCTTGAGCTGCAGGACGGTCGACAGGCCCTTGGTGAAGTCGCACTGGACGTCCTTCATGCGCACGTCGGAAACCGACGACACGTTGCCGTTGGCGTCGAAGGTGGCCGCCCCGGCGCCGAAGCTGGCGAACCGCACGGACGACGTGGTGTGCAGCTGCGCAGAGGGTGCCTCCGTCCCCAGGCCCATGCGCGATGTGGTCGTGAAGACCACCACGTCGGATCCAGCGGTCGCGTTGTAGAGCTCCATCACATGATTGGTGTCCCCACGCACGCCCCATAAAAAGCTCTGCGTCGTGTCCGTGAAGGTGAGCCAATTGTTCCCATTCGTCGCGCCCGAGATGGTGTAGGCCCCGGTCAGGGTGGCTGCCGTGTCCTTAAGCGGCACGTTCGAGGACAGCCGCGCGTCGGCGACCGTCCCGCTGGCGAGGTTGGAGGCGTTCAGCGCGGTGAGCGCCGAGCCGTTCACCGCTCCGAACGTCCCGCCCGACACGTTGGACCCGCTGATGTTCGTGATCGCGGACCCGTTGACGGCGCCGAAGGTCCCGCCGCTGACGTTGCTCCCGGAGATCCCCGTGATGGATGCGCCGCTGCCCGCGAAGGACGTCGCCGTCAGCGCGCCGCCCGAGTATGTGATCGCCGACGAGTCCGCCAGGAGGCCGCCAGTGCTGACCAGCGCCAGCCGGCCGCTCGTCAGGCCCGTGTCCGTCACGCTCCCGGCGCGCAGGGCCGTCACGGTCCCGCTCGAGATCTTCAGGTAGTCGTTGCTCTCCTGGGGGATGTTGGCGAACAGGGTCTTGTTGGCTCCCGTCCCACCGTCGGAGAAGCCTCCCGTGTTCGTCGTGTAGAAGTTGTTCCCTATCACCTGGTACTGGTCGGCGCCGCCGGCCGCGATCTCCAGGCCGTACTTCTCCTTGGTGCTGGCGAAGCCGGCCGTGGTCCCCATGCGGTTCCCGATGAAAGAAAACTTGCTGTTCCCCGCGCCCACCCAGACGTCCGAGTACGTGTTGGCGGACGACTGGCTGTTCCCGATGATGGAGTTCCCCACGAAGTGGACGTCCGTCCCGGCGTTGTAGTGGACCCCGTGGCTCCCGTTGTTGGCGATCTCGGAGTTGGAAACCCGGATATCCACGATGGTCCCGGCCCCGTCCAGGTCCATCCCGTAGCCCCCGCCCACGACGCCGTTACTGCTCCACGACTCGTTGGTCGCCTTGAGGAAGCCCACCCGCGCGGAGGCGCTCGGCGAGATCTTGATCCCCGCGCCGGAGTTGTTGCTGTCCAGGATGTTGTGGCTCATGTGGATGGGGTTCACCTCGTCGGTGCCCGTCGGGTCGATCAGGATCCCGATGCCGCCGTGGTTCACCTCCACCTGCGTGAGCCAGATCCCGCCCGAGCTGGTGATCTCGACGCCCGCCTTGGGCTGGTTCGTGGTGTCGCCGTTGATCGTGACGTGGTCCAGGGTCTGCTCGATCCCGCCGTGGACCAGGATGCCGACGGAGGTCGTGGCGGTCGTGGGCTGGATCAGGGTGTCCTTCACCACGACGAAGTTGGCCGTCTCGAGCCGGACGGACAGCCACTGGCCGACGAAGGAGCAGTTCTCGATCTGCGCGCTGCCCCACGTGTCGAAGAAGATCGCCGACCCGGTCGACCTGAACACGGTGTAGGAGAAGCCCATCCGGCGGACGCTCCCGTTCCCGCCGCTCGAGAAGTGCAGGATGTTTTGTGTCGCGCTCGAGGCCTTGATGACGCTCCGGTCTGGGTTCTCGCCCAGGACGTCGATGGAGTTGCCGGTGTAGGTCAGCTGCGAGGAGATCTTGTAGATCCCGGCCGGGAAGAACGCGGTGCAGCCGGTGATGACCTGGCACGCGTCGAACATAGCCTGGATCGCGGCGGTGTCGTCGGTCGACCCGTCCCCGACGGCGCCCCACGCCTTGGCGTCGTAGAGCGGCCCCTTCTTCAGCCGGACCGGGACGCGGTAGGTGGCGGTGTTGGTGGTGACGTCCACCGCGGCGCCGGTGGCGGCGCGCGCGGGCCGGGGCGCGAGGAGCGCGACGGCGGCGACGGTGCAGAGCAGGAAGCGCTGGAACGGTTTCATGGTTTCCCCCTTAAGCGACGACGGTCCACGAGAGGCCGTCCTTCGAGATCATGAGCTGGTTGAACGTCGAGTCCAAATACATCACCCCCACCCCGAGCGCGGGGGCCGTGGCCTGGGGCACGAAGATGATCTCCGACAGGGTGACGGTCCCGGTGGTGATCGTGCCGGCCTGGTCGGGCCCGAAGTACTCCAGGGCCTGCTGCGCCGTCAGCGTCATGGCCGCCTCGATGGCGTACAGGAAACAGGAGTCCACGTAGACGTCCCCGGTGAAGTCCGTCGTCATGTCGATGGAGACCCGCATGAGGACCGGCGCCGAGCTCACGGTGATGGCGACCGTCAGCTTCTGCCAGGTCCCGTCCCCGGAGTGGTAGGAGCCGGTGGACTCGGTCACGCCGTCGGTCACGGAGATGCGGCACTTGTTGGCCACCGACGCCTTCACCATGACGCCGAAGACCATCGTCTTGGAGGAGAACCGCGCGGGGACCGGGGCGTCCTGGTAGACCCGGATGTAGGAGTTGCTCGAGCCCGCCACCGTCGGGCTCATCTTGTTGCTGTAGGAGCCGGAGTCCTTGATCGTGGCCTCGCGGGCGAAGTTGACGGAGGCCGGCGACGTGCCGCCCTTGGTCAGCTTCCACGAGTCGGCCAGCGCCGCGCCGTCCGCCGGGTTCACGAACGACGTCGCGGCCGCCCACCCCTCGAACCCGCCGTTGGAGATGAACGACCCCTTGAGCATGGCCAGGAGCCAGTAATAGTTCGCCATGAACTTCTCGGCGTCCGGCTTGTTGCCCGGGTTGTTGGCGAGGATATAGGGCAGGCTCATGGGAGGATCTCCTCAAGGTCGAACTCGCTGGCGTACCGTTGCGTGTCGTGCCGCGCCCCGATCACCTTCGCGTACATGTCGCTGACCAGCTGCTCCCCGGCGCCCCACAGGCTGGCGTCCTGGTCCCCGAGGGAGACGGTCTCGTCGCCCATCGTCCAGGTCTTCTTGGGCCGGTTCTGCTGAAAGTTCACGAGCAGGGTGTCCGACAGGTCCACGTGCGGCAGGAAGCGGCAGGTGGCCCGCAGGCGCCGTCGCGGCCGGGAAAAGTAGTTGAAGAACAGCTTGGCGACGCCGGTGGCCACGTCGGAGTCGTTCCCGATCACGATGTCGGTCACGCTGACCTCGAGGATGCGGCTCTTGAACCGGGACAGGGAGTCTCGCGGCGGCCGCCCGGTGGCCTTCAGGGCGGCGGTGAAGTTGCCGTAGGTCACGCGGACCTCGCTGTACACCTTGTCGTAGCCGGTCGTCAGGGAGGAGATGGCCTGGATGTCCTTGCGGTCCACGGTCTCGTCGGCCTGGCGGCTGGTATCCTTGCTGCGGAAGAAGAAGTCCTCGTCGGCGGTGAAGCCCCACTCGTAGTTGGAGAACTGGCCGAACGCCTGGATGGCGGAGTAGACCGTCTGGCCGGTGAACTTGGCCAGGGTGATCGTCGCCACGTTTGTCTGGTACTCGATGCGGACCTTGTTGACGATGGGCTCGGCGTAGCGAGAGGAATTGTGGCCGAACACGATGCGGAGCTGCAGGTACCGCCGGATCGTGGACTGCACCTGGCCCGCCCCGTCGATGGATGTCCATGCGTCCCAGGTCGAGCCGTCCGGGGAGGTCCGCGTCTCGAAGGTCACCGTCTCGGCCAGGCCGGTGGAGTAGTCCGCGAACAGCTTCCCGATGGTGATGACGCCGGCCGTCATGTCGTAGGTCGGGCTGACCCACGTCGCCGTGAACTGGGCCTTGGGCACGTAGATGTCGTCGACCTCCCGGTCCGTGAGGACGAAGGCGCCCTGCTCGGTGGCGATGCCGAAGAAGTTCGGGACGACGTAGAGGGGGGAGTACCCCTGCAGGATCAGGACGCTGTCGACGTACACCTGGAACGTGTGGTTGCCGTAGGCGATCACCTTGATGACCACGTCGCCGGAGGCCAGGAGCGGCAGGTTGTAGTCCGTCTGCGCGATCACCTGGTCCGCCACGATGAGCTGCCACTTCTGGTTGCTGCTCCCGGAGTAGGGCGGCGCCGTGATCTTCAGCATGTTCCCGTTGAAGGAGTACTGGTAGAAGGGGTTGGTGGTGTCCTGCACGAAGCCCATCACGTTGAACCCGAAGGTCACCTTGTCGAAGGAGCTGTCGACGCCGTTCATCGTCCACTTCCACAGGCCGATCCGCGCGGGCGGGACGGGCGTGGAGATCACGCCCATGTTGGTGACACCACCCTTGTCGTAGCGCAGGCGGCCGCCGCCGGTCACGCTCCACGAGATGTTCCCCTGGGGCGTCCACACAGGGTTGGCCGTGAAGTTGCCGTCGGTGAACGAGTCGAGCAGGGAGTAGTTCGCGGGGTCCGTGATGTCGATCTTGATGGACCCCGGCACCGCAGCGTAGTCGATGCTGGTCGGCGTGCCCGCCTGCCAGTCCGCCATCGAGTCGATGACGATGGCGTTCAGGATGGGGTTGGAGAACACGACCGGGCTGACCAGCTGGTCCACCGACGGGATCCCGGCGGCCGTGAGCAGGGAGCGCACCAGCTCCTCGATCCGCTTGTTCTGCTGCCAATACTTGTAGGTGATGCGCACCGCGGACTGGCTGCCCTGGAACGTGACGGTGGCGCCCAGGTTGGGGTCGTCCAGGTCAGAGGCGCTCCAGGTGGAGTCCCCGCCGGCGACGGCGATCCCCGCGACCGACACTTCCGTGATGACGCCGACGCCCGGGTTGGCCGTGGTGAACACGGTCCCCGGGCCGGCGAAGTATTCCTCCGTCACGGTCGTCGAGACGTCCTCGGCGTTGGCGTTCATCAGGAGGCTTTCCAGGCCCTGCACTGTGACCTGGACCTGGTCGTTGCTGGCGGAGGTGTACTCCACGGCCACGCCGCTGAAGAGGGAGACGTACTCGTCCGAGCCGTCGGGCAGGCGGATGCCCACGCGCACGCGGAACTTGGTCCAGTAGGGGTCGTACTGCAGGCCCGGCGACCCGCTGTCCTGGGCGAAGATGCCGAAGGGGTTGTCCTCGCGCCAGCGGTTGTCCGTGTTCAGCAGGGTCAGCGTGACGTTGGAAACCTTGAACTCGTTGAGCTGCTCGGAGTCCAGCTGCTCCGTCACGGGCGAGACGGCCACGACGTCGGCCCGGCTCACCACCGTCCATGCCGCCTCCCACACGTAGGCCAGCGCGGCCGTGTCCCAGTACCGCCGCTTGTAGGAGACCTCGCGCGTCGCCTCTCCCTTGTTCCGGGCCAGGGCCAGCCGCAGGGCGGTGGTCACGGTCTTCATCAGACTTCCCGGACTTCCATCGTCACCTGGGATCCGGCGCCCTTGTAGCTCGAGACGTACTTCTCGGCCCAGGGCGCGGACCAGAACACCAGGTAAATCTCTGCCGGACGGGTCACGGACTCTGGGTACCACAGGAATGGCTCGGCGTCGTCCCGGACGGCCTTGAGCGCGTCGCGGGCGGCGCTGTTGAGGAAGCTGAAGGTGACGCTGGCCTCATACCGCTGGACGCGGTTCTGGGCCCACCGCGTCGTGACGCGGTGCAGGCTGCCTTCGCCCATCACCAGCTCGGCGGTCAGTTCCCGCCACCGTGGCGCGTAGGCCGGCTCCACGTCGCGTCCGGGATCCACGAGGAGGGCGCAGACGACCATCTCCCCGACGAACTTCTCGGCGTCCGCGATCTGCGTCGCGGTGGCGCGCAGGCGCACCTTGGTCGTGGCGGTGCTGGAGAGGGTCTTGAGCGTGTTCCCGAGCGCGTCGGCCGTCACGGTCAGGAGGAGGACCCAGGCCGAGCCGTCCCAGTAGTCCAGGTGCCAGTCCTTCAGGTTGTGGTTGATGAGGAGGATCCGGTCGATGGTCCGGCTCACGGCGACGCCGCTCTCGTAGAACTCCACGGCCACGGACACCTCGGTGGCGTCGCTATTGGCGCCGGAGGTCGTCCACTTGGAGTCCTGGTCTCGGTCGAACAGGTAGCCCTTGGACCCGTCGCCGTGGGAGACGGTGACCAAGGCCTCGTCGTCGACGTAGTTCTTGGTGAAGAGGAGGGGTTCGGAGCTCACGTCACACCGCCCGGGCCGCGTTGCGGTCGCCGACGTTCTTCATGACAACCGCCAGCGCGACGCCGCCCACGACGCCGCTGCGGACGTATTCGGCCAGCTTCTGCCCGACCACGTCGATGTCGGAGAGGTCCACGTGGTCCGCGGAGAACTGGACGACGACGCCGCCCACGTTGATGACGGTCGTCCCGCTTCCCCCGCCGCCGCCCCCGCCACCGAACCCGCCGCCGATTACCTCCGTTGCGGGCCCGCCGCCCACGCCAGGCGCGCCGCCGGAGATCCCCGAGACGCCGGACCCCGGCCCGCCGGCGTCCTCGGACCCGCCGGCGCCGATGGAGCCCGTGCCCGCGTTGGCCCGGCTGGCCGCCTCGCCGATGGCTTTGGACTGCTGCGCGAACTGGGCCACGACGAGGGCTGTGCCGGCGATCTTCATGCCCACGTCGACGGCCACGTTGCCCGAGCTGGCCGCCGTCCAGATCCGCCCGATGGCGATGGCCTTCTCGAGGGCCAGGATCACCCGGGCCCGAGCGACCTCCGCCTTGGTGGAATTGTCGCCCATGCTGTTGAGGATGTTGAGGGTCTGCAGGGAAAGGTCGACGATGTCCAGCGCGCCCTGCGTCTTGATCTTGACCTCTTGGCGGGTGCGTTCCTGGTCCTGCTTCACCGCCAGCTGGCCGAGCTTGTCCAGGGCCTTCTGCCGGTCCTGGTTGACCTTCACGATCCGGCCGTTCTTGTCGACCTCGTCCTTGAACTCCTTCTCGATCTTGGCCCGCTCGGCCGCGATTTCGGCCTGGTCCATGAGCCGCTTCTTGGCGAAGGTCTCCTCGCCGAGCGCTGCCATCTTCTGCTGGATCTCGGCCTCGATCTCCGCCAGCTTGTCGTGCATGGCCTCGGCGCCCTGGACGCTCACGGCGATCCGGCCGTTGCTGGCCTTCAAGGCCTCCGCTATCTGCTTGTCGGTCTGCGACTCCCAGATGTGGTCCATGTCCTCGGAGGTCTTCTGGAACACCCCCTCGATGTTCTTGGCGGTGTCGAGCGCGATCACCTTGGCCTGGGAGAAGTGGCCGGTGGTCACGGCCAGCATCCCGGCCGCGAAGCCCTTGAACCCCTCGAACATGGCGGCGAAGACCCCGGCGATGCTCGAGCCCAGGGACTCGACCACCTTCAGGAGGTTGGTGAACTGCCGCATGACGAAGGCCACGGCCGGCCCGAGGGCGTCGCCGATGGTCCGGGAGAAGTCGTCGAAGGCGGCCTTGGTCTGGCTGGCCTCCTTGGTGAAGGACTGCTCCTTCTCCGCCGCGCCGCCCAAGGTGCGCTGGAGGTTGTCGATGGCCGACTGGGCGGTCCGGGCCCCGCCGGTGAAGGCGCCCAGTTCCTTGTTGGCCATCTTGAGCCCGCGCTCGTTGCCCGCGATCAGGTCGATGAGGAGCTGCTCGGACTCCTGCAGGTTCTTCCCGGTCTGGACGGAGATGTCCATCGCCAGCTTGGACGCCCGCATGGCGGTGGCGAGGTTGCCGGTGGCGCGGACGAACCGCTCGAGAGAGGAGATGGCCTGGTCGTTGTCGAACCGGGTCGCGGCCTGGATGGCCTCGGACCACCGGACGATCTGGTCCTTGTTCTTGTCGAAGGACAGGCCCGCCGCGTCCACGTCGCCCTTCAGGCGGCGCATGGCCTCGGCGTGCTCGTTGGACTTGAGGACGGCGTTGGAGAAGAAGGCGATGATGCCGCCGGTGGTGGCGAACGGGAGGAACTGCTTGAGGAGGCCGGCGGCCTCCCCCTTCAGCCCGGAGAAGGATCCCTGGGCCTGCTTGGCCTTTTCCGAGACGCCCTGGAACTTGGCGCCCAGGACCTCGAGCGCCCCGGTGTCGGAGTTGACCTTGACGGAAAGCTGGATGACCTTGTCGGCCACGTCAGCCCACCTCGATCTCTACGGCCTCCACAAGGGCGCGGAACAGCGGGGCGCGGCGCCGGCGGGGGACCGTCCGGTCAGCGACGATCCCCCGCCAGGCGGCGTAGAAGGTGTAGCGGCGCACGTCCGCCGGGACGCCGCACAAGGCCATCTCGGCCAGGTGCGCGCCGTCCGCGGGCGTGGTGCGCATGATCTCCCCCGCGAGGTCCATCAGGCGTAGGCGACGACCTGGTTGGTCACCACCGGCAGGATGATGGACGTGCCGTCGTGGTAGCCCTTGTAGTTCACCTTGGCCGCCAGCAGGTTGTTCTCGTAGCCGAAGGGGAACTCGGCGTATCGGGCGTCGGTGACCGGGAGGTCCACGGCGTACTTCACGCCGTTGCCGATGGTGGACCCCTCGACCAGGATCCGCTGCACGGAGGACGTCATGGCCAGCATCTTGGCCCGCTCCGTCTCCGCCTGGAAGTCGATGTCGAGCGTGCCCTCGACCATGAACGGCTCGGGCGCCACGATGTCCTGGGCGGGCTGGACCTGGGCCAGGGTGAGGCGGTGCTTGGCCTGGTTCGACAGCTTGAGCGTCCACGCCTTGACGTCCTGGTTCGTCGAGCCGGCGATCTTGTAGGTCGTGTGCTGGAACGAGAGGTACCGCTGCGTCGGGAAGGACGGCGACCCGATGCTGCCGCTGGCCGCCTCCGACTCGAACAGGAAGTCGACCTCGACCTGGATCAGGTTGTCGACCGGGCCGGACAGATTCACGGCCTGGACGCAGGACCGCTTGTAGACCTTCACGTCGATGCCCCAGTTGAGGAAGAACGTGTAGGACGGCGGCTGCACCCCGGTGCCCAGGGAGAACGTGTGGGCGAAGGCGTACTCGACGGACGTGCCCCCGGTGTAGGAGGTCGCGCCCGTGCTGTTGGCCGCGGTGGAGAACCCGATGGTCGCCGCGATGCTGGTCGCCGTGTTGGTCCCGGTGTTCCACAGCAGGTTGAGCGTCCCGGCGCTCCGGGTGATTGTGAACTTCTTCGTGGACCGGCTGTAGGTCACCGTGTAGGTGCCGACGGCCTCGGCCGCGACGATGGCGTCGTAGATCGCCTTGCAGAGCGTCCCGGCCCCGGCCTGGGTCAGGCCGATGGGGTAGGACGCGCTGGCGATGGTGGCCGTCAGCTGGCTGGCGCCAATGTTGAAGTCCAGCTTGTTGTTGGTGCTGTCGATCAGGACCACGGACGACTCCGCGCTGGCGACGCCGCCCATCAGGGAGTACATGAACTCGCCGATCATCTGTGGGTCCAGGATGAACTTCACCTTGCCGGTGCCGAGCTTGCGGCCGGCGACGGGCGCGAAGTCCGCGCGGACGCCGCGTAGGCCGTTGTCCTCGAGGAGGGCGGGGGCGTATTTGATCTCGGGGTCCATCGCCGGGTACCACTTGACCGGCGATGCCTCCGCGGTGCCGCGCACGCTTTCGAGCGCGAGCCCGAATTGAAACTGTTGTTTTCCGTAGAGAGACATGGTTATTCAACCTCCTGGGCTGGCTTAAAACACGGACTGCCTAAAAGCTTCGCGATGACGACGGGGTCGGTGATGCTGGCGCCAGCGAGGAACCGCCCGGCGCCGGGGATCACGCATTCCTGGACGCAGATCAGCTCGAGCGCGGACTCGTCCCGCGCGGCCGAGAGGCCGAGCCCTTTGTCGGCGAAGTCGCCGGGTCGCACCATCTTGTCTTTGACCTTCTTCTGGCTCACGGGCTCACCCCTTCGCTGACGTATTGGAACTCGACGGTGATCGCGCACACGCCGAGGTCGTCGGTGTCGCCGTCGCTGGTCACCACGCGCTTGACCTCGGTCCACTTGACGTGGTCGCCCTGCAGGCGGTCCTGCTCGAGGGCCTTGGTGATGTCCTCGACGAACTTCTCCACCTCGTCCATCGTGCCCGTGACGCCGGTGGCGCTCTTGACGTAGCCGAGCAGGACGACCTCGAGCCGTCCGATGAACTGGTTCCCGGTCAGGTTGCTCCGGTCCTCCATCGTGCGGGCGATGCAGATCGCTGGCAGCGCCGACTGGGGCAGCGCGTCGATCTCGTAGACCCCGCGCTTCACGGACCCGACGGTGAAGTTGTAGCCGCTCCCGGTGGCGATCTGGGCCAGGACGGTGTCCCGCAAATAGGCCAGGAGGGTGGCGCGCTTACTCGCCATGCCACGCCCCGGAGACGGCGCGTTCCAGGACGTCCCCGATGGTCTTCTCCAGCCGCGGCAGGTTCTCGGCCACGCCGGGCCCCAGGAACGGGCGGGGCGGAATGAGGGAGCCGGGGTGGTGGACCACCTGGGCGAAGACGACCGCGCCCTCGGCCTGGCGCCGGGCCAGCTTGCCGGACTTGGTGCGGCGCACCGTGCCGGAAAAGTTGGGGCTCACGAAGCGGAGGAACCGCCGGCGCTTGGGCCGGATGTCGTGGGCCGGGGTGCGGCCGCCGAACTCGTGGATGGCCGCGTAGGGGACGTCCGACCCGAAGGTGACGGTGATCTCGGTCGGCTGCTCGGCCAGGAGGTATCGGATGCTGGTGCGGAGCCGGCCCGTCCGCACCTTCAGGTGGTCCTGGCCGCCGGAGAGGAACTTCTCCTTGATGGTGGTCGTCGCGTCGTTGGCGAAGTCCTGGGAGGCCTTGGACAGCAGCTCCCGCACGCGGTCCCGCGCCTGCACCAGGTCCTGGCCCGTCTTGGCGAGATTGGCGACGCCGTCGATCTGCATCTCAAGCATGGCCGCCCCCGGGCGACAGGACGTCGCGGTAGCGTTCCAGGATCATCTTGGCCTTGGGCGGGATGGCGTCCTGGGAGTAGGTGAGCGTGCGGTCGTCCAGGGTCTCGGACTGCAGGCCGATCCGGCCGTCCTGGTAGATGCGCTTGTAGTGGTGCTGCACGATCAGCAGCACCGCTTCCTCGAGGTCGTGGGGCACGGTGGACCCGGCGACGTAGCCCGCGGTGTAGGTCACCTTGACGTTGGCCCTCCCCTTGGTGAAGGACCCGCCGTTGTTCCAGAGCTCGAGGATCCCGGCCGCGCCGTCCGTGATGAGGTCCGCCGCGCTGTCCACCAAAGTGTCCGCGCCGAAGGTGCGGAGCCCGTCTATGTAGACCGAGGCGACCGCCGTGACGGGGCGGTGGTTCAAGATGAGTTGACGGTCCCCGTCGCCGTCGTAGTACTCGGTGCGCTGCGTGGAGACGAGTTGCCGCCCGGCGTACTTGGAGGCCAAGGCGGAGGCCCGGTTGATGAGGTCGGCCAGGACGGTGTCCTCGCTGGACCCGGCGATCTTCAGGACCGTGCGCGCGTCGGCGACGGCCACCAGGGCGACGGCGGTGTCGAGGCTCATCGGCGGCCCGGCTTCTTGCGGGGCGCGGGTTTAGGTGCGCGCGCGGGGGCGGGGGCGGGCGTGGGCGCGGCCGGGACGGAAGGCGGCGCCGGCGGGACGACGGGGGCCTCGGGCGAGACGATGGGCGCGTGGGCGGTCTGCGCCGGAGGCGTCGCGGGGGCGATGCTGGAAAGGGGTCCGAAGGGTTGCCAGTTGGCGGGGAAGTCGCGGAGGACCTGGGACGCTTTCTCGTTGGAAAGGGCCACGACGTCGCCAGCCGCGACCGAGACGGTCTCGCCGGTGACGTGGTCTGTGGACTTGTAGGGCCTGGGCCCGACGTACTTCAGACTCGTCTTCTGCATGGTGCTGCCCTCCATCGTTCCGCAGGGGGGAGAGGCGAGTCCCCCTCCCCCCAACTGAACGACGGGATCAGCCGATGTTGTAGCCGATGGTGACCGTCGGGTTCGACGCGATGGGGTGCGTCGGCGAGAACGCGACGCGCTCCTTCGTGATCACCGCGTCCTGGTCGGACTCGGCGTAGAGCTCCCGCAGGACCTGGACGGTCGCGGTCCGGCGTTCGCCGAACACGTAGCCGTTCCGGTACACGAGCAGGAGGCTGCCCTTCGTGGTGGTCACGCCGTCGTAGACGCCGGAGGCGTTGAGGCCGCTCCGCGCCCACTCGGAAACGATGACGGGGATACCGTCCAGGACGCCCAACTGGCCGCGCAGCACCGTGGCCATCGGCCCGAACTTCTCCATCGTTGTCACCGCGTCGAGGTCGACGAGCTTGATGTAGGTGCGCAGGTCGCAGATCAGCGCCAGGTTCTGGGGCAGCACGCCGTACTTCAGCATGTTGGCCCGGAGGTTGGCGCGGATGTTGGACAGCGTCAGCGTGGCCAGGTCGTAGGACAAGCTGTTGTTGAGCGCCAGGTAGCGGAGCCCGTTCCACATCCGGTTATGCCCCGCGGCGTTGGTGTCGTCCGAGTCCTGGGATCCGGCGGTGTCGCCGTTGATGATGGCGTCCTCGCGGCCTTCGGCCAGTGCCATGACCACCTGCTGCTGGAGCCAGGGGAGGATGGGGACGATGGAGTCCTCTTCCTGTTCCTTGGAGGTCAGCACGCGGGCGCTGTGGCCCTTGGAGGTCAGCGTGATCTTCCCGGAGAGCGTGTTGCCGTCGCCCACGGGCATCTTCGTCTGGCCGGTGTCCGCCGTTTGCTCGTTGTGCATGTAGGAAACCACGCGGCCGAGCTGGATGGGCGGGGTGTAGACCTGGGTGGGCATCTGGATCATCGGGAACAAGGGCACGACGGAGCCCTGCACCCGGACCAGCTCCCAGAGCCGACCGGTGAAGTCGGTGGGGATCCACTCGGTGCCGCCGCCGGAGGCGGAGGTGTCGAGCGCCTTCTTGAAGTCGGCGAACTTGGTGCCGAACTTCCGCCAGGACTTGAGGTGCTGGACGGGCTTGCCCAGGACCTTGGACAGGATGAAGCAGTTGTCGAGGGCCTTCTTGGCCTCCTCGGGCGCCGACTCCATCACCTCGTCCATCTCGGTGGGCGCGTTGTCCGCGAACAACACCTTGCGGGACTGGGTGACGCGGGGGTCGCTGGCGAGGACGGACTTGATGGTCTCTTCGACCAAGGTCTTGATGTTCTCTTTGTCCGCGGCGTGCGCGTTCTTCAGCGCGTCGGTCGCGTCCTTGACGGTCTTGACGAGGCCGTCGAGCTCTTCTTTCGTAGCAACTTCGGACATGGCGTGCTCTCTTTCAGGTCGGTCTGCGCGGGTAACTAGCCCGCGCGGCCCGTGAGGGCTTTCCCGACCTGGGAAATCGTTTGTTTCAAAATGGCGGTGCGTTGGGGGGCGATGGTGCGGAGGACGTCCGCGTAGCCTTTGACGGCCTCGCTCAACCGCGCGAAGTCGGCGGCGGCCAGGCCCGGGGTGGAGGCGACCACGGCCTCGTGCAGGGTGTCGATGGCGCTCTTGACCAGGGACAGCTTCTGCTCGTCCAGCGGCTTGCCCTTCACGATCCGCGCCATGTCGGCCAGCTGCTTGAGCGCCGCGTCGAGGTCGTCGGCCGGGCGGGGCACCGGGCCCGCGTCGGGGACCACCAGGTAACGGCCGGCCTCGTCGCCCGCGAGGGGTTGCACCAGATTCTCGCCGAAAGTCTTGACCACCATCTCGGCCACTTCCCGCGACACCAGGGCGCCCGGGTTGGCCGGGACGGCGACGGCGGAGTACTCGTACAGCTCGGCGTCGGTGAACACGATCCCCTTGCTCTGGCCGTCGGGCAGGGTCTCGGCGACGAAGTTCTTCGGGATGAAGCCCACGCTGAAAGCGTTGAGGAAGCCGGCCTTGTAGAGGTTGAACACGTCCTTGGCCTGCTGCGTCTCCTCGTGGAACACCGTCTTGGCCAGGAGCCCGTGCTCGTCCTCGGCGATGGAGACGGCCTTGCCGATGGGGAGGCTGCCGGTGTCGTGGCCCATCAGGACGACGGGGTTCTTCCTGAAGGCTTCCAGGTTCCAGGCGCCCTTGGCGAAGCGCTCCTGCATCCGGTCCCACTCATGCGTCGAGACGTAGGCCGTCACGGAGCGTTCTTCGGCGTTGATCTCCTTGACGTAGCCGAGCCGGGTCTTCTTGGACATGGTTCACGCCTCCGTGGTCCGGTGGGCCGCGCAGACCCACTCGCCGTTCTGCCTCACCAGGCCCACCCGCTGCGCGCACGCGCGGCACATCGTGAGGCCGTTCCCTTCGAGGACCGCCACCACGACCGCGCGGGCCAGCGCCGCGTCCCGGTCGGCCAGCAGGTCCGGGTGAATCTTCAGCAGCCACCCCAGGATGACCTGGGCCAGGCGATCTCGTCGGCGCACCTTCCCCCCTTCCACTCCCCCCGGCGCCGCGCCTGGCAGCGCCGAGGGGCCGTACTTGTTGCCCTACGTTAAGTCGTTCAGTCGACCGTCGGCAGGCACCAGGCCTTGACGCCGATCCAGCTGGTGTTGGCCGCGCCCGTGAACAAGATCCGCGCCTTCGTGCCGGGCCCCGTCGAGACGTCCTGCTTGACGAAGGTCTTGCCGTTGACGGTGGCCGTCGCGGTCGAGGTCTGCTGCGTGAAGGACCCCGCCGTGGTCCAGTTGGTCCCGCCGTCGGGCGAGATCTGGATGGCCGCGTCGAGGGTCGGCGTGCCCGTCGAGGACGCGCTGCCGATGTAGTACGCGCAGGAGATGGACGTCAGGTCGCCGCCGGAAAGGTCGACGGAGGCCGTGGTGCTGGACACCGCGCCGGTGTAGGTCGTGCTGGTGAGCACGATCTGGACGGACGGGTGGAGCGGCTTGATGGTCTCGAGGGCGTGCGCCTTGGGGGCCAGGAAGGCCAGGCCCAGGGCCAGGGTGATGCCGGTGAGCAGCTTCTTCATTTGATTCCTCCTTGGTCCGCCAAAGGCGGTGAAAATAAAGGCGGCGGTGCGGGTGCTTGCCGAATCGTAGCAGATGAAACGCTTTAATTCATCTCCTACCGCGCGACCAGCGCGCACCGGCAGTTCACGATCTCGGCCGCTCCGCCCTGCGGGTCGCCGGGGTACTGGAGCGCGGCGCCGGACGGGGACACGAACGTGTCGTGGATCCCGACGGGCCCGGCCGCCTCGATGGCGACGTGGGTGTCGCGGACCTTGTTGTCCCGCGAGGACAGCCAGCCCTTCTGCTCGACGCCAGTCTTCTCCATGCCGTCGAAGGCCCCGGCGTTGGACGCGCCGATCACTTCCGTGCGCGCGATGCGCTCGGCCCGCGCGTCCACGGCGAACTTGTAGACCTCGTCGATCCGGTCCGTGATCTGCGCGATGGTCTCCCCCGCGCCGAACCCGCCGGCGACGGCCTGGCCCACGCCCTCGACCACGGCGTCGGAGATCTGCTCGAGCGTGTAGGCGTTGGCCTCCTGCACGAGCTTGACCTTCTTCGCCTCGATCCACGCCAGCGCGTGCGGGTCCTGCAGGTTGAAATCGAAGCCGGGCTTGACCTTGCGGGCGGTGGCGACGGCGAAGTCGAAGTAGGTGCCCCGGATGTGGCGGTCCGCGGCCTGGCCCATCAGGTCGTTCTCCTTCTGGATGTCGAACACGAGGTGGACCACGGCGTCGGTGTTCTTGGCGCGGACGGCGAAGGTCTTGCCCACGAACTGGGCGGCGTGGTCCTCGACGGCCTTGACGACCCGGCGCCTCTGGCCCTTGAAGAACCCGCGCATGGAGGTGATGAAGGACTCCTCGTGCGGCACGAGCTTGGCGTCGAACGCTTTCCAGGCCGCGTCGCGCATCGCTTCCTCGTCGGCCTTGACCGCCTTGGTCAGGCCCTTGGCGGGCGGTGGCGGTGGCGCGTTGGGGTCCGCGGGAACGGCGCCGGTGCCCGGGTCCGGCGTGGTGTAGCGCGGCCGCGCGACGTCGCCGCCCTCGACCTGCTCGAAGGGGAGGTCCAGCTTCGTGATGATGTCGTTGATGGGGACACCCGCGTTGACGTAGACCATGACCGTGTCGGCCCGGTCCTTCTCGTTGGCGCGGAGGGCCTCGACCGTGGACGTGTCCGCCTGGAACACGGTCTTGGCGTCGCCCGTCGTCTGCCGGGCCCGGAGCGTGAGCGTGTCGCCGTAGCTGGTCAGGCGCGGGATGATGTTGTTCGTCCAGAAGGCGCGCATCTGCTCCTTCATGTTGGAGTAGTTGGCGAACTCGAGGAGGCCGACCACCGAGGGCGGGACGTTGAACGCGGCCAGCACCTCGTCGCGGACCTGCTTGCGGAGGTTGACGAAGTCCATGTCCTTGATGTTGGCGGTGAGCTGGCGGTACTTCACGCCGCCGTCCATGATGGCCGTGCTGCCGTTGTTGGCGTTGCCCGCGTACATCTTTTTCCAGGCCGCCATCAGCTTGCGCTTGGTGTCCGACTCCAGCGCCTGGTCCGTCTCGAGGACGCCGTCGAGCTTGGCCCCGTTGGCGAAGAAGGCTTTGTTCCACATCATGGCGTTGAGGTCGGAGGTGATCGCGTTGACGATGGGCTGGATGGCGCCCTGGCCGTAGTGCAGCGACGTGGGGCTGGCGTCCCGGAAGTGCATGATCTCGTCGGCCTCGAACCGGATCAGGTGGCCGGCCACGTCGTAGATGTAGTGGTCGATGAACTTGGCCTTGGTGGTGACGGGGCGCACGTGGCCCGCGGGGAGGGGCCAGATCTCCTTGACCTCCTTGCCGCCCAGGCGCTCTAGGGCGTAGTACGCGTTGCCGGTCAACGGTTGCGTCAGGAAGGTGAACTCCCGCAGGTTCCGGCCGGTCATGTACGGGTTGGGGTTCATCAGGAGTTTGTGGAAGGCGTGCGTCTCGTTGAGGGTCCACTTGCCCTCGGGGTCCTGGACGTAGGGGAGGATGTCGACGCTCGTCGCCGCCGTGGCGATGGCGCGGACGCAGGCGTAGACCCAGACGTGGAGGCCGTAGGCCTCGCTGACGTCGCTGAAGGGGATCGGTTGCGGGATGCCGCTCTCGAACTGGGTGTCCGGCTCGTCGCCCTGGGACCGCAGCTCCTTGGCGCGCGCGTTCGGGTTGGCGCGCAGGGCCTTGAGCAGGTCGCGCTCGGCCGGGTCGAGGCGCATCGAGACGCGCTTCACGCGTGCGCCGCCTGCGGCGGCAGTGCCGCACGGCGCTGCTTCTCGGCCTCTTGGGCGCGGACCTGGTTGAGGTGAGCGGGGCAGGCGAAGACGCCGCCGACGCGCTTGAGCGGGCCCCGCGTGGACGTGCAGGCCTCACAGAGGCGGGTGCCGCGGGCGCGCAGGTTCTGCTTCACGGCCTGGAAGGTGGCGACGGTGGACCGCTCGAGGATGTAGGCGTTGAAGGGCTCGGGGTGCAGGGCGACGGACCACTCGAGGAACTTGCCGGCCAGCCAGAACAGGCCGGCGCGCCAGAGCCAGCGCGCGGCCTTAATCATTGTCGAAGACCATGATGCTCGGGATCGCCCCGATCTTCTTGGCCCGACTGTAGATCCCGTACCGCTTGGCGTCCATCAGGTGGTCCATGAATTTCACCGGTTCGTCGAGGATGTGGCCGTTCTTGTCGGTCTTCCACTTGTAGCTGGCCCGTTCTTTGTTCAGGTCGACGTTGTCGGACATCGTATAGAATTTCAGCCTTTGGCACAAATCAATCCCGGGCTTCACGTCCTTGTCCGCCGAGTGGACGTTGAACCCGGCCTTGCAGAACTCCTCGATGCGGGCGGGCTCCGCGGCGTCGGCGTAGAAGGGGCGGCGCCAGTGCTTCTTGTTGGGGATGACCCGCTTCACCTCCTCGATCAGGTCCGCGTTCGTGAGGCCGGTCTTGTAGATCAGCTGCCGCAGGTAGTGATGCACCTTGTCCTTCTGGTTGATCTCGAGCAGGGCGGACGGGTTGTTGAAGCCGAAGTCGAGCCCATAGAACGTGTCGTCGAACTCCTCCGGGAAGGCGGGCACGACGACGTAGGGGTTGTAGATGACGTTCGTCAGCTTGCCGAACTTGCCCTCGGCGTAGATCTGGTGGGCGTTCGGGTCCTGGTCCTTGAGGCCCTCGAGGACCGCGATGTACTCGGCGGACAGGAACGGGTTGTCCCGGTAGGTGGACTCGATGAGGTCGACGCGGCCCTTGAAGGCGGGCGAGAGGATCAGCTGCTGGTTGATCCACCCGTCCTCGTCAGTGGGGTTGAGGGACAGGAATATCTGGTTGGGCTCCCCCGGCGCGCAGGGCGCGCTCATGCGGGTCTGCAGGATGAGGAAGTCGTTCCAGTCGAACTCGCTGGCCTCCTCCATCCAGATGTCGTTCCACTCGGTCGACTTGATCTTCTCGGGGTCGTCGATGGCCATGAAGGCCATGAAGGCGCCGGTCCACGGGCAGGTGATGAGGTGGGCCACCTTGTCGTGGTGGAGGCGCGGCAGGTAGCCGTAGGCAGACAGGAGGTCGACGACCAGCTTGTAGGCGGTGATGCGGAGGGCCGGGAACGTTTTCCGCGAGACGAGGATCTTCCGGTCCCGGCGCGTGATGAGGCGCTGCACCAGCAGCTGCGCGATGGAGTAGCTCTTGGTGGAGCGGGCGCCGCCGACGTTGACCGGGAACTGGGCGGTCGACCGGTAGTTGCGGTCGAAGACCCGGGTGACCTTAACCCGCCGGGGGTCGAGGCTTGGGGGGTTCGACGAGCTCATAGGTGATCCCGATCGGCGGCGCGTCCTCCCCGCCGACCAGCTCGACGCGCTGCGTGGCCTTGCCCTCGATGGCTTCGCGGATCTCCTTGGCCGCGGGGGAGTTGCCCTTGATGATGGCCATCTGGAACTGGCGCAGGGCCACGGCGTCCCGGTACTTGGCGCCCTTGGGCAGCTTCAGCTTGGCCCGCAGATCCTCCGGCAGGGGCAGGTCCGCGACCGCCTCGTAGGCGTCCGAGATGGGCCGCCGCTTGGGCCGGCCGCTCGGGTTGCCCGACTGGCCCGGCTTGAAGGGGATCAGGTTCTGCGGGTTACCTCGGGGGTTGGCCATTCCCTGCTCCTTTCGTTGTTCCCACAAATTGTTTCACGTGGCACCTCGGGTCGCCGGCGGCCACGGCCTTCTTGCCGGTCATGGTCTGCCAGCGGTGGACGATGATGTCGCAGTAGGCCGGGGACAGCTCGAGGCCGTAGCCGCGACGGCCGTGCAGCTCGGCGGCCACCAGGGTCGTGCCGGATCCCAGGAACGGGTCCAGGACCACGTCGCCCGGGTCGGAGTAGGCCTTGACGAAGAACTCCGGGAGGCCGACGGGGTAGGCGGCGCCGTGGCCCAGGGCCTCGCGGTTCTTGCCCACGCTCAACACGTTGGACGGGTACGCGAGGCCCGCCTTGACGTCGAGGTCCTGGCCGTCAAAGACGCCCCCTCGGGGCAGCCCCTGCCCCTGCGTCCCGCCGACCCCCTCGTGCGCCTGCCTGCCTGCCGACTTCCTGTGCTTGTTTTTGCCGTGCATTTTCTTGCCGTCGTTCTGCGACGTGTGGTCCCCGCCCCAGTCCGGGATGTCCTCGCTGGCGTGGCGGACCGCGTCCGGCCGGAACTTATGGGCGCCGCGGGTGAGCTGGAAGACGGGCTCCCACCCGTTCTTGAACCGGTTGACGACGCCCTTGGGGGTGCCGCCGTGGACCCAGGCGAACTCGTCCACGAACCGCCAGCCCCACTCCCGGGCCAGGCGGAGGACCAGGTCCTTGACGTAGGGGTGGCGCTGGCCGTCCTGGCAGTGTTCCTTGAGGTTCAGGAAGAACGACCCGTCCGGGGCCAGGTGGCGGGCGAGGTTGGCCTGGAGGGGGCGGAACCACTCGCCGTAGGCCTCGGGGAGGACCGGTACGAACCCGCTGTCGCCGTCGTACTCGCGCTGCGCGGCGTAGGGCGGGGAGGTGACGACCAGGTGGACGGCCTCCCCGGCCAGGAGGCGGGCGACGTCAGCGGGCTCGCGGCAGTCGCCGCACAGGAGGCGGTGCGACCCCAGGTGCCAGAGGGTGCCCTTCTTGGTGACCGGCTTGGCCGGGGGCGCGATGACCTCCCCGGTGTCCGGCGCCTCCGGTTCCCCCTGGGCCGCCTTCTCGAAGTCGACCAAGTCCTTGACCTGGGCCTCGTCGAACCCGGTCAGGCCGACGTCCAGGTCGCCCGCGTCGAGGGCTACCAGCAGCTCGGTCAGCTTCGGGAAGTCCCACTCCCCGGTGATCCGGTTCAGCGCGACGTTGAGGGCGCGATCCTCGTTGGGCGGGAGGTCCACGACGCGGACCCGGACGCGCTCGACGCCGAGGTCCTTGAGGACCGCGTACCGCTGGTGGCCGCCCACGAGGTTGCCGGACCGTTTGTTCCAGACCAGCGGGTCGACCAGGCCGAAGTGTTCCAGGGACCGCCGGATGTCCTGGTAGGCCTTGTCGGTGGGCTGCAGCGCCTTGCGCGGGTTGTACCGCGCCGGGGAGATCTTGGCGAGGGGGAGCTCGACTTCCGGGGCTTCGGTCTTCACTCAGGCCTCCACGAAGATGGTGTGCGCGCAGGGGCAGTGGTCGGCGCACTTGCCGCAAAAGAAACAATGCCCGACGACCAGTTGCTGTGGGCAGCTGCAGGACCAGAGCAGGTGGCCCTGGCTGGCGAAGCTCTTGCCACCGCCACGCCCGCTGCGGTTCCGGGCCCCCACGAGCAAGACGCGCTGACGGCAACAGGCGCACCGCGGGCTGCGGTAGATCGGTCCCTCGTCGCCCTCGCGCACGGAGTCGGCCGGCATCGGCTCCTATGGTATATCGGTTTCAACGTCTTGTCGAGGGCGTGACCCGCTGCGCGAGGAAGCCCGCCATCTCCTGCTTGGCCTCCAGCACCAGTTCTTCCAGGGCGGCGCGCATCTCCTGCCACTTGGGGAGCGTCTCGGGCGGGACGTCGTAGTAGCGCGGGCCGTACTTCCGCATGAACTCGTCGACGGTCACCGGCGCGCCCGCCCGCCGCGCGACACCGAGATGGTGTAGGCGCGGACCTCGCCCGGCCGGAGCGGCGGGCCTTCGATGACGTTCACGTAGGTGGTGGTCGTGACCCACACCTCGCGGTCCTCCAGATCCCGCCGGTGCCGGACGGCCTGGGCCAGCCGCGTGTTGCCGCGCCGGTACCGCCACTCCTGGGCCGCGATCACCATCTCGAAGGCGCCGAAGCCGATCAGGACGTAGAGCTCGAAGCCGAGCAGGAAGATGGCCGGGAGGCGGGCGCGGAGGCCTTGGGAGATGCCGGGCCTCATTGGAACGGCTCGAGCGTGCCGAAGACGTCCTTCCCGGCCGCGATCTCGCCCAGCACGAGCAGCCGCAGCTCCTCTGCCGCGCCCTGGGCGCCGCGGAACGCCACCGCGCACCGCTTGATGGCCTCGAGCCGGGCGTTCCCCTTGAGCCACAGCGTCGGGTCCATCAGGTGCGCGGTGGCCTCCGTGTGCTCGATGCAGTTGAGGAACCCCACCAGGTCCAACATGAGGACGTCCTTGCACATCTCCACCACGGCGTTCTGCGTGGCCTTGTATTGGTCGTCGGTCATGGTCATCAGCGCACCTCCATGTGCAGGCCAAACTCGGCCCACTGCTCGATGCAGAGGATGGGCTTGCCGAGGTCACGGGCGAAGGACAACTCCGCCGTCACGCCGACCGATCGGTCCCACCCCTCGAGCTTCAGCACCACGAGCCGGTCGCACCGCTCCAGCATGGGGAAGTCCAGGGCGCGCCAGAACTCCCACTCGCGCGGGAACGTATAGAGCAGGGAGGTCGGGTGGTTGTGGACGATTGGGGAGTAGACAACGACCTTGCGGCCGTTCCATTCCCGGACGTCCATCATCGACTCGGCGACGCAATGCATCGCGGCGCGGTAGCGTGCCTCGCGCACCCGCGCATCGGTGTGGTTGTATGGGCTGGCCAGATAGATCAATTCAGACGCGCTCATCGTGGAACCTCCTGTGGTTTGGTTGTGGCCAGCGCTTCGCGCACGGCGCGCGCAATGGCCCTACCCATCGGAAGAGGGACACCGTTGCCGACCATTCTGTACTTGCCGTTGGAAGTGAAGACGGTATAACCGGCCAGGAAATCTTTGGGCAGGCCCTGCAATTCACAGAACCGCTGAAAGTCGCGCCGCGGCTTGTGGACCGAGTGGCATTTGCCATCCTGCCGGCGGTTGACGATCTGGCCACTCCGCCCCTCGGACGCCAGGCACGCGCCTTCACGCGTCATGGTTTCCAGGGCGACGGTGTGTGGCTCAAGCCGGCGCCCCCCCCCGAGATGTCCGAACTGGAACACACGCCGACGGGATTGCTCTTCCCCGAGCCATCGGTTGTCCAGTGTGGCGCGCGTGACGGTGTATCCATCGAGCTGAACGTCCGGGACCTGTGGGACGTTCTCCATCAGGAACCAGTCAGGGCGGGCCTCATCCACGCACCGCACGAACTCCGGCACCAGATCCTCTGCGATTTTGTTTCCGATGTGCTTGTTGAGGGCCGAGAAGAACGAGTGAGCCTGGCAAGGCGGGCCGCCGATCACGCCGGCGAACTTGCCCGGCGGCGGCCGGAACTTCTTCACGTCGCCGCCCCACAGCATGTCAGGCCCACGGACCACGCACCATCCATCCTCCTCGAAGGCTCTGTCGAGCAGGCCGATGCCTGGGAAGAGAGATAGGACGAGCTTCACAGGAACGATGTCTCCCGCTCGGACTTCTTGGGCTCGGCGGTGACGCCCATGAGGAACTCGACGTCGACCACCGCGCCCGACTCCAGCTGATCGAAGTGTTCCTCGATGTGCTTGTGGGCCACCGTCATCGTGCGCGCGGTCCCGGTCCACGCGTAAGGGTCGGACGTGGCGAAGCCTTCACCGCCGTCGACGCGCAGGAGCGTGACGAATCGCCGCTGCGCCTCCGGCACGATCCCGTAGCCCGCGCGCCCGAACAGGTACCGGTCGCCCTCGCATCCAGGCTCGAGCCGCACGGCCATGACTGGGATGAACGTGCCCTTGTCGCGGATTTCAAACGTCTTGGCGATCATCAGAGGTCCTCCTCTCCGGTAGCGCAGGCCCAGTGGACCTCAACGGCCACGGCGTTGTATGGTCGGCCCGAACGCGCCAATGCCTGTTCCTCCCGGTCCGCACCGGGCCCAATCGGGATGAGCGTGGTAAAGTCTCCGTCTCCGAAGTTCACGTCGCACGCCGGGCACGGTTTCCCGACAGACGGGTGGTCCGCCTTTTTTGGTCCGAGCTTCTGTTGTTCGCTCATCAGAACGCCCCGGGTTCGACGGCCGCCGACATGGGCGCGGCCAGCCGGAGCGCCGCGCTCTGCGCGTGGTCGGTCACGATGCGCTCAAGGATCCGGGCGATCTCCAGGATGGGCCCCACGATCTCGTGCGGTAGGTCGAACTTCATGTTGGTCTCCCAATGGTCTGAGCCGATGGAGTAGCTCGTGATCTTCTTGCCGCCGTCCGTCAACAGCAGGATGGTCGCGGTGACCACCGGCTTGTCGTCCTGCAGATGCACCGAGAACCCCTCGATCCTTGCCTTGCGGATGTTGATGTTCAAGTCCTGCATCGTCGTCTCCTCCTCTCGTTCTTGAGTCTGCTCCTGAAAACGGTCTCCCGCAGGATCCTTCGCTCGGTGGCCGTGAGCGCAAGCCACCAGGACGCCCAGGTCAGCGCGGCACACTGGCCAGCTCCCGCGCTCGGTCGCAGGCGGCCAGCATGATCTGCCGCTGGCTGTCGGTCAGGTGCGGCTTGCCCGATGCCATGATCTCCCACCAGCCGATTATCTTGCCGACGTCCACTCGATATTCACGCACCGTAGTCACGAGCGCGTCGGTGGTGAGGGCGTACATCCGATACCCATCGATACCGTGCTCCGTAATCGCCCGCCGCAGGATCGCTCTGGCCCCGGCCTCGACGTAGGGGTCGGTCACGGTTCAAACCAATCCTTCACGCGCTTGGCCGGCGTCGCGGTGCGATATTGGAAGTCCAAGTCCGACGCGGCGACGGCGCGGTCGAAAGCGTGCAGCGCCTCGAGGTCGTCCAGGCTCACGCGCAGCTGCCGCTCCCGGAGGAACCGGCCCATGACCTGCCGCACCGTGGCTGCCCACGCCTTGATCGGCTTCGGCTTATTCGGCACACCGTAGGCGGCCTTGAGGTCTGGGAGGCCCGCGCGCCGTGCGATCCCATCCTGGGGGAAACGGTACCCCTGCTCCCGCTCCCGGGCGTGGAGGACGGCCAGCTTGAGGTCGTCCAGCCGACGGACCTGCAGAGCGCGCACGTCGATGTCGATCACTTTTTCACCCACACTTCTTCCGCCGCCCTTTTTTTCAGGTCGTCGCACATCTTGTCCAGCGCGATGTAGGTGGCAACCAGTTGTCCCTCGGCGTGATCCAGTTCCTTCTTGAGCCGCTTGACCTCCACCTTCATCGCGTCGTGGGCGGAAGCGCGGACCCACGGGTCTTTGTTCTTTGGGTGGTTCGGGCAATTATCCGGACCGCATTGGTTCAGCCGTTCGATCTCTTTCTCGAGCCGGGCCATCTCCGCGCCGCAGGCTTGGTGTGGGTCGTTCGACACGGGATCCTCGTCGAAGCTCAAGGCTTCAGCCTTCGACTCTTACCGCTCATCTTCAGCACGTCGCAGGGCCCGACGATCCGCCCGGAGATCCGCGTGCTGTATCTC
>QGNH01001246.1_pt1 | contig 37433 bp, 59 predicted proteins | sample 1735481 | NCBI WGS metagenome assembly QGNH01 (sample SAMN09239004, study PRJNA386568) | Viral metagenome, whole genome shotgun sequencing project. | reverse complement strand
AAAATAAAGCCATTAATTTGCTCCTCCACTAACACGCCGTGTATTTCGTACAGCTCCCAATACAACAATAGGCGCTGAGCTTACACAAACAAGCCTGTAGCAACGATTACGGCTTATCCCTAACTCATACCAGCGCATACGCCATCGGTAGGCACCAAGAGGGCTAAACTCGCGATTATCAGCGGTTCCTAGCGTGTATGTTTCACCACCATCATCAGAATAATAAAGCTCAACGTGAGGTTTAAATAAAGCGTTGTAATGATTGTCGTCAAAAGTGGGTGTGTTTGAACCCTCAGCAATAATGTATTTATCATCCTCTGTAAGCATATAAACAGGATTTGTCGGCGTAGATGTCTCACCAACAATAAACACGGTATTAAGAAAGGGAGCATTGCTCTTATAAAAAGTCTTGTTACCGAAAACAAAATCAATCTCGACGTATTCATCCATGAACTCCGAATAATCAGGTAAAAAGATTTGTTGCGTTACCAGCTCATAACGCATCGGGTATTTTAAAAACGCAGGATTGGTTGGATCTACCGATTGCGGATCGGGCTGATCGGGATTCCTTAACTCATTATGGTAAATATTACCCGCCATTTCATAAATGGCCGGATCGCCAATAACCGTTACCAAATGCTTATTATTAAAATACACATGCTTTAAAATTCGGGATCGCTCACCGTTAAGCTCAATACAACGTCCCCACGTCTTTGTAGAAAAATTGTACTCAATAGAATTGGCATTGTCTTCGATATCTAAATCGCCAATACTTAAAAATTTTCCTGCAGAAGCTCTGTAAAAAAGAGTGTTCTCATATTGATATAAGAATCCATCTACTTCATTAATTAAGAATGGACTTAACGCATTGTCATGCGTGGAGTTTTCAAGCAATACGTTAATCGCTTGCGAGGATATAGGCTCGGGTTTTTGGCCTCCTGACATCATAAAGGTTACAAGTCCGGTGGAATTACGCGCCAACCATACCATCATACCAAAGTCGACTGATAAACTATTGGGATCTGCTATCCCATAATCAAAGTTATAAGAGCTGTTTAGCTTCCATGGAAATTCACGGGTTACACCTCCAACTGTTATCTGAGTAATAATATTTGCCCACACATCGCTGACAAAATCACACATGATATATAACTGATTTTGAAGAACAGCAAATTGTCCAATAACTCCAGAGGCACTCGCATTTAACGAGGCATTTAAAGAGGGATCAGTAAAATAAGTATTTGCATTTCCGGCCATAAAGGCCTGAGCCAGATAAAACTCAGGAGTTCCTGATTTGCTTACGACGAAGCGGTTACCGAACGCTGCGACATAGAGAGGGGCGCCCCCGGCAGTGGAGCCACCGGGGGCATTTGGATCGGTAACCACTGCGGCTGTGACGTTAGTACCGTTTTCCGTAATCACGAAAATACTGGTGCCATCGGTCATCATATTGTAAATAATAGAGCCTACCGCAAGCGTGGCAAACCAAATCGGCCCACCTAACGCGACGTTAATAGGCAATATTTTAAAATTATAAAAGCGGTCGTATTGATAAACGGTCGTACCATCTATCACGTACAAATAATTAATTGATTTATACTCAGCCCGAGGTTGAATATTGAAAACAAGCCTGTTTTGATTTTGAAAGCGCACGTGCTGGCGCCCCATAGCAGGATATAGGGCTTGTTGTTTCTTGCCAGACTCCACCTTTATCCCGTAGAAATTGGCGCAATCCATAGAGCCAAATTGGGTAAAGCGCTGGACGTCGTAATAACAAAATATAGGCAATTCCTCTATTTTGGCAGAGGTTGGCCTGTTGGCCGCGACCATTATTCTTTCCAAATAATATTGGCTATAACCGAAGCAACGGTGCCTTTGCTAACTTTGTATTTTTTAGCTAATTGTAAATAAGTCATATTTTTAGAATCCCTTCTTAATTCATTAGCAAGCTCAAGAGTCAAAACATTTCTTCTAGTATTACGCCCTTGTTCTGTTGCAGTTGCCCATCTGCAATTTTCTGGAGAATAATTTCCATTACTATTTATTCTATCAATAGATAAATGTTTATTATTTTCAAATCCATTCTCTAAAGACCACTCACAAAACAAGTTTCTATCTTTTAACCATTCATCACAAATCTTAATACCTCTGGCTCCATAATTATAAAAATCTTGATCTTTTTCGTTATAACATCTTTTTTTCATATGCTTAAAAGCTTCGGCCAATTGAGGATGGCTTTTAACATAACGACAAGCAATAACATCTTTTTTCATGCAGCCACAATGCTTTCGTCTTTTTAATTGATTTACTGCCACCTCATATTCTTTATTACAAACTTTACACTCAACCAAAGCCCAGCGAGTTAATCGATCCCTTGTATATGCGTAATCTTTAATTATCTTGAATCCATGAACATAATCACCAAACTCAACTAATTGACTAGGTCTGGCACATCCACAACTTTTCATTCGATGCAAAGAATGATAATTCGTTACAAATTCTTTTTTACATTCCTTGCAAATCGCATTGCATTTATAACAACCTTTTTCATTTTTCCAAATCTCACCGACTACAATAAAATCATTTATATTTTCCACTCACATCCCCCATTAAAAGGAGATATTCTATATCAAAACCCTTAACGCTACAAATTACATTTATCAAATTCCTGCCCTTACTCTAAACGATCCATTTAAGAGTGATTGCTCATCGCCCATAATAGAAAGATTAACCTCGCTTGCAGACTCCATATTGTCCTTAAGCTCACGGTATTCTGCCTCTAAATCATCCGTCCACGCGCTCCCTCGCCCCTTAAACTTAGAAACGTATTTAGCGGTGGCATACATAAAATAAAGCTGCCAATACTCAGGAACCGAGCTCATATCATCATTAACGGTAAGGCTTGGAAGCTGAAATTTTCCTCTACAATAAAATTGATAATATTGGCTAGGCGCAGGATATAAGCGCATTGAAACAAAATTTGTATTTGGAAATGTGATAACAAACCGGGGCAAGCCCTGGAGCGGCTCATATTTCCATGCGGATAAATAATCATCGCGTGATTTATCAATCAACGGATAGGTAACGCCGTTTAATACAAGCCACGCATTGTCTAAGTTAGCTAGGCGCCCCATTTTAATATAAACGGTATTGTTAGCCGCGCTAAAGGTTAAAAGGGACGATCCTGTAAATAAAACATTTTGAGATAATGTAATCGTATTATCCGATATCGCAAATATGGTTGTTGGTGGGAAAGGTTGTATCCCTGTGCCCGTAACCACCTCTCCTACGGCATAAATACTGCCGTCTGCAACCGTAAACGTATTGGTTCCTGCGGTAAGAAGTACCGTTTCTGTTTGGGTGCCAAAAGCTGGAGTGGGATAGGAGGGATCGCAAAATACAATATCTGTATTTCCAATATTAACAGCAGCGGTTACCGTTTGCGCTACGGTTAACATAAGTCCTGAGCTTGCATACGATTGCATTATTTGATTAAGCACACGCACCGCTAGCGCCTCATCATCCCCGTGCAATGGCACCGTAGGGTTTGATGCGCTAATCAATCGATACATTTGATAAACAAATTCTCGGACTGTTAAGAACATTATTTTCTCGCTTTCTTAGGTAGAAAATCATCTTCAGCCTTAACCTCAAACGCCAAATCTTGAGCAGGAGCGGCCTCATCAAAATCAATAAAATTCTCTTCAATAAGCGCAGGCTCTTCTTTAAGCTCTAAAGTAGTTTCACCAACCGCTTTAGATACAGGCTTTCGTACCCGTTTTGGCTTTTCAGGAGCAGTCACAGATAATTGCGCGTCCTCGCGCGTTGCAAACCATAAACCTGTTTCCATATGCTTTTCATACGAGACCCATGACTCCACAAGTTTTTGTGAGCCGTCTGGCGCGTAGATAAATACTCTAAAATTATTTTTCGATACGATTTGACCTAAATAAATTGCAGGTGCCTCTTTCATAGCTACCATCCTTGTAAAAGCTGGCACCCTCATTTGCGAGGGTGCCAATAAGATTAAGACATTATTCGAACAGCAAACTCAGGGTTAATAGCCACACCGCATATAACGTCAATACGGTCTAACTGCTCGTAGTTACGAATATCCGCACCTAACGAGTAAGTCATAGCTAGTTTGTATAAATCTGAGTATCGAGTAACAGCCTCAACCCCACCGCGCAATTCCTTGATAGGAGGTGCGGCAAATACTACGGCTTGAGTGTGGTAAGCCAATGACACGTTATGTGATGCGTATAACAATATTTGAGCGCCGTTAGGAATGGCCGCAGAAATATTTTGACGCGCACCGTCAATGATAATGCCAGGGTTAATTGGAATGTTTGCAGTGTTACCGTCAGTGGTTACGACTTGCGCTGTAACTACGAACTGAGCAGGAGCCTCATACAATGAATCGTAAGTAAGAGGGTTAACGAAATACACACCTGATGCAGGCGCAATTTGAATCACATCCCCTACGTTAAACACTACAGTTCCGGGCGCTTGACCTAATCCTGTAACAGAAATCGTGTTACCGGAAACAATCGGGCCGTTAGTAACCGTACCGCCTAACAACATCCCTGCAGGAGGTGTACCACCAGCCTGTCCCGCACCTGCAATTTGACGTTTCAAAAAGTTAGTTTTGAAGAAGTCAAAGCCTGACAAGTGACCTACGAACCCGTCAATCAACGCACCAGTATTTACGGTGTTATTGAATGTGGTGTACAAGTCATTCGACAAGTTAGCCGCAATTCGTGGGCCAATACCGGAGTAACGCTTACCGTCCTCGGGGATTGCTAATTCAGTCATCAGCGCATCGGCACTTAATATAGTATTAAAATCAACCGGAACGCCTGGAGTTCCTACAGATTGATAAGTTTGTGTCTGGAATTGTTGCGCAATGAAATTCTCGACCAAGTTTGCTAATCGTTTAGCTCTTGGTGCGTTTGCCATTTCTAAATAAGGCTCATCGCGTGCTCTATCGAATGTCAGGTTAAAGCCTGTGTATTCGATCATGGTACGGAATTGCTTAGAAATAGTTAGTGGTCTGATAATCTGTACTCGTGCCTCGGCTGTAGCTGAAGCTCCCTCGCCTGCTAGATATCTTTCCTCTAAACGGTAGTCTAAAGTTTGACCTGTTGCAAAGCGTAAGTTTTTGAAGTCACCTTCAAGGTTTCTATTGGCAGTTCGTGCGAATGATAAGCTGTTCCAGAAGCGGACGAACACGTCGTCTAGCACATACTGGGTTTCTTGAAACACGTTAGGCATTTTGTTCTCCCTGAACAAATTAATAATAAATACTCAATAATTGAGTGCTCACTTTCATTTGTCCGACGGTCGACAATATCCAACTACGCGTCTTTTATGTGGTACTGCGTGGGTGATGGGTTCCCTTACTCATCACTTTGAATCTTAGGTCACATACCACACTTTTGTCAAATTGTGCCCGAATTCGGTTTTCGCTAAACCGAATTCGGTTATTCGGTTTTAGTGGGACAATAGCCGAATTAGGGTTTCGGCAGCTATCGGATGTAATTTATCCAACTGCGCTTTAAGCTCAAATATTAAATCCAGTCCATGTTTTAAATCTCCCAAAGCATCACGCTCGTAACGCTTGTCTTGTTCCGCTTCAGCGCATACTCGTTCTTTTGGGCCTGTATAATAATGCAAAATACTCATCATCTGTGTCCTTTTAGTCGTGTTTTAACCGTAGCCAGACGTTTAGCGTCAGCACGTGCCAATAAATCATCACCGTTAGCCTCTGTTTTCTTTTTAGGCGTAGCAGTATGAGCATCTGCAGGAGTACGACCTAGAGGGCGTGGTGCTTTTGTGGTGGGTTTATTTTTACGCATACGCTCCTCGAGCCTCCCCATTTCGGTCATTTGGGCGTACGGATCGCGAATCTTTGAAATGCGCTCAAGCTCTTGCGGATTACGCTTAGCTGCTGCATATAGGAATGCTGCTGGGTTTTCCATAGCGCGCGTTGCTAGCGTCATAGGATTACTGATTTGGAATGGTAGTGAACTAATTACATCGGTAAAGTCATTAAACTTGCTCATGCCATCTCTAAACTTTCCTTCAAATTCAGATTGAACTTGTGCTTCTTCATGACGTGATTGCGCCTCTTGTTGCTCACGTGTCATTGAATTAACAGTTTGCTTGATGAATGCTCCAAGTTGTTGCTGCCAATCCCCTTCAGCGTTTTGATCGTATTCAAAATCTTTAGCTGCTTGTTGTACTTCACGACTTGCTCCTTGTTGCGCTAATTGCTGTCTAAGCGCGTCCATTTCATCTTGATGCTTTCTGGCTTGACGTGCTAATCGTTCGCGTATTTCCTTATTTTCAGGCTCTTTTGGATTGCCGTATTCGTCAAATTCCTTAGGCTCATGTTTGCGTGATTTTTCCTCATGCTCTTCATCGCCATAAGGGTCGTCGTCTTGCTCGTCAGATTGATTGTCATCTGACAAGTCTTGTGACGAGTCATTATTATCGTCATACTCGGGCGCGTCCTGCTCTAGCTCTTGTATGGGTTCGGGTTCGTCCTGATATTGGTTTTCAGGTGCGTCGGGCTGTAGTGAGTTACCGCCACCGCCCATTAATAGATCGTCAATACTGCTTATAGCCATAGTTCCCTCTCTCTCGTTTTATTAAACAACCTTGTGTGTCAAAATCTTCACCATGTTGTCGGCATGAGAAATAGCCGCATCACTTTGAGTCCGTTCAGCCTCCGCCATAAAGCGCATCTTAGCCTCCTCTACATTACCCGCTAGCTCCATTTGGGCAATCTCAAGTTTCATCTGTTCAATTTCTATTTCAGCCTGTGTTTCACGCTCTTTAAGCGCTAGCTCCTGTTTCTTAATCATGATTTCTTGCTGCTTAAATTGTGCCTCTATTTGCATCTGCTGTTGTTGCATTTGCATTTGTTGCTGGGCCATTTGCTCCTCAGGCGATGGAGGCTGGTCTTTAGGCATCTCGCCAGTTTTACCCGCCTCGATAATGGCCGGAGGTACACGCGTCTTAAGTCTATTTTTAATTTCAATAGTATTAGCAAGAGGCAAGTTGTCAGCATAGAGGTCGGCAATAAGATTAAATGCGGTTGGGTCGGCTTGTAATACTTCTCGCAATGACTCCAGTGCTTGTTCTTTTTGCCCCTCAAACGATGGCCCTGGCTTAAGCCTAACCTGATACGTTCCTTTACGGATATCGTTCTCAATTTGCTCTCCGTACTCATCATTTTGCTTATTAATGGTGATATTTTTCATACCCTCATCAGGCATCATAAGTGTCATAACGCGCTCGGTGTCATAAACGCGCGGTATCATCTCGTTTACAATTTCACCACCTACGGCTATGGCACGATTGATAGCATTAAAGAACACATACGTCGTGTAAGAGCCTTGACGCGTTCGCGCATCGATTGCCTTACCGCTTGCCTCATCCCCATTGTTACCCATTCGAGCAGGATACAATCCTGTGCAAGTGTACAAGTCCTCAATGGCAAGCTGGTATTGTTGGAACAAAGACATAGAAAGCTCTGGTGGTCGAATTTGCTCGGGCTTGTTTCCGTTTGGTGACTCGTCATAAGTAAGCATCCCCTGTATTGCGGTTGGATCGCGCCAGTTACGCTGAGTATCCATACTGGCCACATTTTTCTTAGAACCAATCCACTGATCGTAACGTGATACCTTTAAGATGTAAGCGGACTGAGTACGTAAATAATTAATATAACGTTGAGTATCGCGGCAATCGCCAAAAAAAGAGCGGCAGACTTGCTTTCCAGTTTTGTCATAGTAGGAATTATTATCCACAAAAACCAAAGGCAATTGCTCAGAAGGAAACTCGCTTTTATCCAGTACATAATTACCCCCTATCCGATAATGTATAATTTTATGTTTCTTGCTAGGACGCTTGTCCTCTATCCGCACCATTTCATCGCCATCCCAAAGCGTCATGGTTTCAAACGTGTCCTCTTCAACCTCAACGGCTAAATTTTGCGCCTTGTTATAACGGTCAACATCCATGCCGTTTTCTTGCGGCAATATATCGTGCTCACCCGTAATACCAAAGCCGTCCGGCGATGGCGGTTGTCCCATTTGGGATAAGTCTTGTCCCATTTGGGACATATCTTGTCCCGGCATCCCGTCGGGATTCCCGCCGGGAAATTGGGGTTGCCCACCCATCAGTTGTTGCTCAAACTCCATTTGTTGATTACGCGCGTTAACATCTCGCGAGTGCTCAATTAGCTCGTCCATTTCCTCTTGGTTTAAAACAGCCCCATTTGATAACTTATAAAGCATATCTTTTTCGTATTTACGCACGAAATGGTCAATGATGGTGATTGACTCGTCATCCGACCATGTAAACGGGTCGTCCGCCTCGTCAGGTTGTACTGCTAGGGCTATTTCTTCTTGCGTTTGGGTAATGCTGGTGGTTTTAAGAATGTTTTGCTCGACGTCTTTGCCATAGGTATCTTTGAATTTAGCGCGTGTCATACGGGTAATGTAGCCGCAAAGTGTACCGTCTGTTTTATTGGGGGTTTCAGCGCCTATATCCCAATAGCAACGGGTGGCGTCTTTGTTGTAACGATAAACAATATCAAGGTCAAATGATTTGCTATGGGTATATTCTGTATCTAACCAAAAGGCCCCGTGGCCACCTATTGCGGCTTGTTTGGCGGCAATTTGTACGGCGGTATTGGCACCGCTTGAGAACATAATATCTTTTGTAATGATTTCGCGTAGGTGGGCGACCTTTTGATCGCACTCCGTCATGGGGACTACTTGCAATTGTGGGGTATTTTGGAGCTGCTCGCCTAGCAGGCTATTGGACATTGTACCAAGCTTGTTGGCGGTAAGAGGCACCTTTCGATACGTCTTAATCATGTCGTCCTCTTCCTCATCAGTCCATTGCTCGCCTAGGACAAACGTATGCATTAAGTGGTAGAGGTCTATATTGTATTTGAAGTATTCGCGCCATTTTTCGCACGCAATACGGGCTTCACGAGCTATTTTCTCATTCTTTATGGCCATGGCAATCCCTTGTTATTTAGTATAAGCAATCCGTACTTAAAACTTAAATCAGCATACCTGCTGTACGCTCAGGGAGGACATTGACTTGATACCCTCCCTCGTTTACATACTCTCCACCAAAAAATGTTAATATAAATGCCTCTGCTGTATCGGGAGATAATAACCCTCGTTTCTTGGCATCAATCTTGCTTTCAATTTGTAACTTGTCGCTTGAGTCGTACTTATAACCTAGGCCACAAAGGTCTGTTTGTAGCTCGTCACTATCGGGTATTTCTACAGGCATATCCTGTATAAGCCACGCACGCCCCCTATCCCAAAGCTCGGCACGCGTATTTTTATAAATCTCAGGGTCTTCGGGCCTACAGGCTACGTTCACCCCAATTACTATATCAGTGTAGCCTAACTCGTGAAGCCTATCGACAACACCTGCTCCTATGCCAATACAGTCAATACAAACACGTTTAGGCTCTTCTTTGTCAATAATACGTTTAATGATGCCTGCTAATTGCATCAAGTCAATATTGTAATGCGTTTCCAAACCGTAGGCGCGTCGCCCTCGGCGTCTGATAATAGCAATACGGTCATCACCCATACGTGCAGGATCGACACCTATCACAAGGTTTGCCTTAGAGTCAACGGTGGTTTTCCTTGCCCGTTGTACGTGTTCTACCTGAATAAACGTATCAGTAATTGAGGAAAGAAACGCCTCGTCATCAGTAAAGGGATATTCTTGGCGAAACTTTCTGCACTTTTGCTCATAGTCGCCTTTGATGTCTTCCATCTTAATACGGCGCCAGTTAAGGTGACCGGGCTTTAAACCGTTAGGCCCGAACTCCTCAAGCCATTTAATCTCGTCATCTTTTGGCACAAAACTTGCATCATCAATACAATACTCGTCCTGCCAATACCATGGCACGAAAATAGCTTGATAGCGTGATTTTCCGTTCTTTGCCGCTTGCCAGTCCGCATAAAAATCATTGGCCTGCCCGTTAGCGGTTGACTCTTTAATGATTTCCGTGTCCTCAATTTCGGCCACAGTATTCATTAAGCCCATGCCAATCTTAGCGGCGTCCTTATAGAACGCATACTCGGATAGGTGCAAATACTGGTTGGTCATTCCACGCCCTACCTCAACGGAGCCTGCCGTACCTACCCGGTAACCGGAGGCAAGTTTCTCATACATTAAGGTGTTATCGTTCTTTTTATCAGGCTGGGGAAATAATACGGGATCTACATTCTCGCTATAGCGCTTGGTCATTTCAAATAAAGCGCGTGTTGAGTCTGCGTGGTGGGTCAGAATAAACGCTTTCTTGCCGCGTTTGGTTACAATCTTATGAAAGAAACGGGCTTGCACATAAGTAGAAACCCCCTGTTGACGGCCCTTAAGTACCAACGCACGTATTTTACCCGTGGCTTTAAGCTGTGCCTCAAGGCGTTCGTGAATGTATTGCTGGGCGCGATTAAGCTCAAACTTACGCTCGGCACCTGATTTGTCATGGATGATAAGAAAGTTTTTAGCAAACGACGGTAATGACTTTAAAATACGAATTAACTTTTCTTCATTCATCCAACTTAAATCCTTTTAAGCTTAGGGGTGACGGCAAACGCCTTCAGGTGTCCTTCTTGTATGTAGGCTCTCTTAGAACTTTTTCATTCATTCCCGTGCAGACTTTCACTGCTTGCCGTCATTAATCAATTAACTTATCGATAATAGCCTCAACAATCTTGTCGCTTACGCTTGGCGTATCATCTTTTTCACGCCATCTAGCGCGAGTTTTTAACCAAAATATTTGCGCCTTAATGTCGTCGCCGTCTATGGCTTTACGAAACAATTTAGCCGCCACCTTAGCGTTTGCCCTTACCACGCTGTTATCCAGCTCATTGCGGTAATGACGCTCTAGGGTGTCAATTGATATACCTATATAGCCTGCGATCTCTTCTTGCGTATTGCCAAAGCTTACAAGAGCCGCAACCTCAGCCCTTGTTTTTTCGGTAGGCTCGTGAGGTTTGGTCTTCCCTGATTTCGGTGTGGCCATCCTTAGCCTCTCTTACGGCTTTTTTGCCGGAATAATTCTCATAGCGTTGTATAATAATATCGCAGTATTTTGGATCTAACTCCATCATAAGCGCACGGCGCTTCGTCTTCTCACACGCTACCATAAGCGTACCACTACCCGCAAACGGATCGTAAACATACTCACCTGGATTAGTATGATGCACTATAGAACGCACAAACAATTCCACAGGCTTTTGCGTAGGGTGCGCGGTCTTATCATCCTTAGTGCCTGAGTTTGCCGCATTAGGTGCCTCACAATCCCAAACGGTCGTCTGTTTGCGATCGCCTTTCCAATTAGACTTAGCACCCTTTTTAACCGCATACCAGCAAGGCTCATGCTGCCAGTGGTAATTAGCACGACCTAAAACAAAATGGCTCTTACGCCATATGATTTGTTGTTTTGTTTCAAAGCCCGCATCACGCAAATTGCTCATCACAATATCAGTATAGGCGCTAGCGTGCCAGACGTAGGCAATAGAGCCGGGAAATAATGAATAAGTATCAAGCCAGTCGGCCCGGTCGTCATTCATCACCACGTTTTCATTATTCTTACCACCGCGCGCCTCATTGCGCCATGACATATCAAGCTTTACGCCATAAGGTGGGTCGGTAACCATAGTATTAGGGTGCTGGCCGTCTAATAAACGGTCGACGTCGCTTGAAACAGTAGAGTCCCCACATACCAACCGATGGTTGCCGAGCAACCACACATCACCAATAACAGTAATAGGGGGCGAATCCACCGGAACATCATCCTCACCACAAAATACCTCCGGCAGTTCATCAGAAAATATTTCACATAATTCTTCAAGGTCAAACCCCGTTAATGTAAGGTCATAGTCAAATGATTTTAAATACTCAAATTGATTAAGCAAAATATCCTTATCCCAGCCCGCATCGAGCGCAATCTTATTGTCAGCAATCACCAGCGCAGCCTTTTGTTCGGAGGATAATCCGGGCAATACAATGCAAGGAACATCAGTCATATCCATCAATAAGGCAGCAGCTAAGCGCCCATGACCTGCAATGATGGTATTGTTTTCGTCAATAAGAAGGGGATTGGTAAAACCAAACTCTTTTATAGAGCGCACAATCTTTTCAATTTGCTCTACAGAATGTGTACGAGAATTGGCCTCATACATGGCCAATTCCCCTACAGAAACGCTTTTATAGTCCCGCAAAGCCATTATGGGCCTGCTTGTTCGTTACGATGAGCGGCTTTCATATCGTCGCCCGCTTCACCCGGCTCACAATACTTTGGCTGCATTTTATTTTGCTGCTCAACACGACGGCCATAAGCTGAAGGAACGCCATTGTAATGCGTGTTACCGCTATCACCATCGCTAGTTGTATAGTCTTTAACTTCCATATCAATTCTCCGTTTAAATTATTATTAATCGATTAATAACTGCGGATACTCACGCGACTAAGATGTTTCATCCCGGCAAAAGTTTGAAAACATCTTAGTCGATCTACGGAGTGCTTCCACACGCTAAATGTAGCACAAACAATATTTATCCACAAAATAAGTCAAAGGTATGAAAATGATCGCCTTTCATTATTTAATTATTGTGTAATTATTCTACGGCAACTATTGACGTATACGTCAACTATTGATATACTCTCTTTATCAACTAACGAAAGGAAAATAAAATGTTTAACGTAGTAAGAATAGATAGCACAAAAGACGTTACAAGAGATATTACAGCGATTTTAGGAACAATAAGAAAGTGCAGAACAGTAGAAACAGCAAAAAGAATTGCAAGATTAGAAAATGAAAAAATAAGCAACCAGTTAATGGGTTGGGAATATAAAGTATTTGCGGCCTAATGGTCGCTTTAAATGGAGAGTAAAAAATGAATCCAAATATAAATGATGACGAAGCATGGTTGGAGTTTGAAGAGTGGTATGAGTACAACGGTAAATATGAAGGCTGCGGAAACAGTTTTGATAGAGTGGTAGATATATTTCACGATTGGTTGGAAACAAGATAATGAAATCACTAAACGACGTAACACTGTATGACTTGATGGCAGAGGACTTAGATGTTTGGTTAGGGAAAAACAAAGAGTTTGGTTTTGTATTACAAATTGACGATGAGAACGGAGAGGAGCTTGTTGATGAGAAACAAATACATCCAAATGCGGCATGGTCGCTAGCTGATTTTTGCCGACGTTATTTGCATTCTTATGACCGTATTACTAATAAAGAGTCCTCATAATGACTATTGAAAAATACAGTTGTTATGAGTATGAGGTACGTTGTCATGACGTACCCGGGTGGGGTGAAAATGAAAATAAATGGGTAAAAGGTTGGTATTACGTTATTTTTGATACCTATTACAAGCCCTGTGATGCGACAATCATACGGGAGTCCGATGAATACTTTGATGCCGAGCAAGAGGCACGGTTCGCGGTTATTGGGCATATTGATTTATTAGAAAATGGAGAGGGTTAATGACAGAACAGCATATGTTGTCGTGCGTTTCTTTTTTGTTAGGTAAAACGCACGGAGGGATTATGAATATTTTAATCAGTGGGCAAACTCACAGTGAAAAAATAGACGATCTCAAAGATTTGGCACAAGAACTTAGAAAAGAAATTGAGCGCTTGTATTATCCTATTGATGTCCCATCTGCAATTGAGTAGCAACAGCACCCTTTGGGGATTGTGAGGGGGTGAAATGAACCTGATCGCCCTCTTTTAAGCTTTTAAATCCCTGTGTTTGAATTTCTTTGAAGTGTATGAAGTAATCTTTGCCTTGACTCTCAACAAACCCAAAACCTTTTTGATCGTTAAACCACTTTACAATTCCGTTTTGCATTTAATCATCCGTAACTAGTTAATAAAAATCAAATCCTACCGCTTAAATCTCTTCACAGGCGCGTCTTTTCCTATACCCCTATACCTTTGCATAGGTAACTCCGGTGGCGGTATATATCGCTCTGTATCGCCTATAGCGTAGTTCGGCATCCCAGCCTCCATCCAACACTTAACAGCTACAAAGAGTGTCTCGTCCGGTACTAACCCGTTTAACATATCTTGTTTGTCCTCTTTACTCAAGAGGCGAGTTGATATTAATTCTGCCTTAACGCACAGCATCCGGCCTATCGTTATCAACAAGTTTTTGCAATGCTCTACCGATCGAGGTGTCGGGCAATCGTCCATATTCTGATAGTCCTAGTAATTTCCGTATCACTTTCATGTTTTCAGCCATCCCCTTTAAATGCGCATACTGGGGCAGTATTCCTGATTTTGGCGGATAATCCTTATCCTTGTCCATTTTATCATCCTTGTTGTTTTAATCTCCATGCATTAACCCATTCGAATCCTTTAATGCCGCTTTTCCAATTTTCCCATTCCTCTATGGTTGGATCGCGTCCCGGATCTCTTGATTGCTCTTCAACTTTAATATCATCTTGTGATTTTGTTCCTGATACAAAAAATATTTTTCCTTCCCCTTTTAATTTTTCCAATAATTTCCCTAAGGAGTTAGCCCGCTTTAAATACTTATGTGATTTATCGCTTTTGGTGTCAACATGAAGTTTGCATTCAATAAGAAATTCTTCATCAGACCTCCTATCTTCAGGCAATTTAAAAGAAATGAGCTTTTTGTCTATTGAACTAGAAAAAAAGAAACTAATACTAGGGTTTTCGCTAGTACTAGTTTCTTTATTATCTTTAGTATCTTCTTTAGTATATGTATGCAATGGAGTGCAGTAGTTTAGTGCACTGGGTTGCACTAGTTTAGTGCACTGGGTTGCACTAGTGTTTTGTTCTTGTACAGTACTGCATTCAGGTGCACTAGTGTCTTTTTCTATTACAGTTATGCTAGATTTTGGACAATACACCCATTGCATTTTTTTCCTGTTGGTAAAGCCTGTTCGTTTAATGTAGCCGTACTCTTCAAGGTCATTAAAAATATTATAAAGCTGTCGTTTATGGATATTTGCTAATGCGCAAAGGTAATCTGTAGATGCTGTTATGGATTGGCCAGCCGTATGAAGTGAATAAAAAAAAGAAGCAATTAGGGTTGATGGTTTTTCAAGTCGATTATCTTGATATAAAAATAATGGGGTTTGTATGTAAGCCGGTAAATTGAACGCGGGTTTGTTGTTATTTAGATCATTCATGTTATAATTGCCTCGGTAGTTGTTCTCGGCCAAAAGAACGTGTTGTAGGGATGTACCCACTTGTTTCAGCAAGTCGGGCTAGGGGCTGGATGCCCTAAATTTTATTTTTGATATATCATAAAAACCTTATCATATAAATCTACAGCTTCATTATACCATTCATTGTATTGGTGATCTTCATCCTTAATTTCTTCTAAAACCTCTGCCGCATCTTCCAGCGCTCCTAAACAAATGGATAGGCATTCTTTTATTTCAAATTCGGTCATGCTACAGTTACCTTGTTGTTGATTTCATATTTCATGATGACCTCCTTATGTTAAGTTAGTTAGATGACAAAAAAGCCCGGTTATGTCTCCATGTCCGGGCTTTTTTTATAAGCATACGCAATCTGATTTAATATCCTTGATGAATTCTTTTAACCATTTTTCTGCCACGTGTATCTCGTTAATATTAAAAAAGAAAGGGCTTGTGCTTTTCGGTTCCCGATCATGTATCGAATTAGCCAAAGTTTCCAGTAAATCCTGAGATTTTGCGTGCAAATCGATGCTCATTATTCATCCTTGTAAATAGTTTCATCAGTAATGACTATATTTTCATACTCCAAAAGAAGCAAATGGGTGATCATATTCGGCAGCATCTTATAGTGATCGGTAATCCCCATTCCCGGAACCCCGTATTTATCCGTATAGGTAACCGTCCACTTTTGGCCTACAGGCGTCGATCTCATACCCCTCCTTAAATAAATAAAAGCCCTACTGCTGCGATAAACAATGAGTAGTCAATCCAGTTAAACGGTTTCTTAGCCGTAGACCGTGCAAATAAAATAGCGCCCATTGCCATACCGATAACATGATGAAGTCCACTAAGCATCATGTTTTTTTCCACCAAACTGCGTCATGGCTTTTTCAATATCAACTATAAGCCCATCGTTAATATAGCGATGCAAGCACCACGTAGCCCACATGGCGCGTGCCTTAAGTACTTCATCAGTGCCGTTAACATGTTTAAGTAACGCCTCAAAGAATTTAATATGGGCCTTTAATGATTGCTTGGCCTCGTAAATATTTTTGTTTTCGTCACTCATTGTTTCGCTCCTTTTTCCAACGCTTGTAATATTCAGGATTCGCCTTATCCAAGGATTTTGTACCGGACTCTATAGAATGAATAAACAGTTCAAATGGCTCCGATACATCTTTATGACGAAATAGCTCAATCATATCTCGTCCCGATAACCAAGGAGCGCTCTTGCGCTCCCGGGCATTCAGACGCTTCTGCTTTCTTAATTAAATTTATTAAATCATAATAAATTTTGTACAAAGCATCATTCATCTAAATCAACTTTAAAAGATGTAAAAAAATAGGCAAAACCATGCCACCCACTAAAAGACTAATAATCCAATTCATTTTAGATTCCAATCGTTCAAATTGCCGTTCATGAGAGGTAAATCGCTCATCAGTAACCTCTTTCATGACGCGCAAGCGCACCTCATGTTCTATATATTGCTCACTGTTATTCATAATGACCTCGTGGTTTAATGTTTCAATTAGCCCTTCAAATGTTGGTTCCATGATTTAAATCCGCCTTTAATAGTCCGTTAGTAAGACGTTCAAGCTTGCATTGCTGTCCCTCAGGTATAAACCCTGTCTTTAACCAATTACCCAAAGTATTGGCAGCAATACCCGTCTCTTTATGGAAATTATACTTCGTCCTGTAATACTTCTTAACCTCTTCTGGCTTCACCCGGTAATCCTCTTTTTATTGTTACTGTGAAAATAGTATAACGCAATAGTTGACTTAACGCAATAAGTGACGTACTATAGCTTTACGTCAAACCCGCGCAGACTACATAAAGTAAAGAGGTATTAAAATGCAAGATAGAGACCATACAAATGAACAAGAGCATTGTTTTGCGGATAGCATTAAAGAGCTTGAGAAAGTAAATAAGCAAATAGCAAAGCTGCTTGTACGCAAGGATGAGTTGACCGAGACGATTATAGGATCGTTAGAACACGATCATGAGGGTCAAAAATCATACGAGTACAGGGTTTGGAAAATAGAGGTTAAGACGCCCTTTGTATACTCACTAAACAAAAAATTATATGAATCAGGCAGCGTTAAATTGCCCGAGGATTTTAATCCCATCACACAATCTGTATCGTACTCGGTAGATAAGAGATTATGTGATAAGTACATGATGGACGCCCCTAAAAAGGTACGTGATGCGCTTGCAGAGTTAATTGATAAAAAGCCAGGTAAGGCAGGAATCACGATCAAGGAGCGAGTATAAAATGATACCACCAATTTTAATTATCGGAAAACCGGGGGCTGGTAAGTCCTCTTCTCTTAGAAACTTAGATCCAAAATCAACTTTTTTAATTAATGTAATTGGTAAATCATTACCTTTTAAGTCTTACAAAAAAGATTATAAAGCCCTTACTGGATGGAATGATAAATCAGGAAATAGATATGCGTCTGATAAAATTGAGAACATTTTAAAATGCATTGATGTAGTTAATAAAAATAGACCAGAAATTAAAACATTAGTCATTGATGATTGGCAATACATACTGTCCCATGAATTTATGAGGCGCGCTAAAGAGCGTTCATTTGATAAATACAATGATATGGCCACTAACGGATGGCAATCTGTTATGGCGCTTAAAGTGCTTAGACCTGATTTAATATCGGTAGTTATGGCTCATAGTGAATTAGACCAAACTGGGTTCGCGAGGCTAAAAACTGTCGGAAAGTTATTAAGTGAGAAAATGGACTTTGAGGGCGAATTTGAAATGTGTTTGCATGCCCGGGTTGAAGATGGTGAATATTTATTTCAAACGCAGCAAGATGGCGAATATATGGCTCGTACACCAATGGAAATGTTTAATGAATTATTAATACCAAATGATTTATTAACCGTAATTAATGAAGTTAAATCTTACTTTTATGATGAGGAATAAATGATTCTATGCTCTGTACCGGATTGCAATGTGAAATATGTAGCAAAAGGATATTGCGATAGGCATTACAGGCATTTTAAAAAATACGGACACCCAATTAAAACGATAAGAGATATATCAGAGTTAGATAGGTTTAATTCAAAAATTAAAATTAATCTAGAAAATGGGTGTTATGAATGGACGGATAAACTTTGTATGTGGGGTTATGGAATGTTTAGATTAAAAAACTCTAAACAAGTTAAAGCCCATAGATATGCATATTCTTGTGTACATGGTGAAATACCTGACGGAAAAGTTATATGTCATCATTGTGATAATCCAAGATGTGTCAATATAGATCATTTATTTATTGGAACAGTATTAGACAATAATTTAGATAAAATAAAAAAGAAAAGAGACAATGTTCCAAAAGGAGAAAAACATTTTAGAGTAGTAGGAAATATTGAAATTGTAATAAAAGTTAAAAAATTGCTTAAAGAAATTACTAGCCCTACAAAGGTGGCCAATGAATTAAATGTTTCGGTTCATTTTGTAGAAAACATAAAATATGAAAAAACATGGAAACATGTTCAAGTTTAAGGAGTATACATTATGTCTGATTTCTGGACTAGCGAGCTCGGCGAAGTAACGGGCAGCGCCGCTGACGCGTTTGCAAAATCATTCACGCAAATACCTGACGGCACAATGGCGTTGGCTAAGATTGAGGCGTTTATTAACGCTGAATATCAAGGGAATAAGTATTTAAGCATCGATTGGTTGCTTACGGATGGTGATTTTAAAGGTCAAAAGGTTAACCAAAAACTTAAGGTTTATGGCGATCCAATGGCTAAGGATTCAGCCAAAACAAGGCATCGTGCTCTTAATATGCTGAAACTTATTTATCAATTATTTAACACCAAGCCTAAACATGCAGGGGAGCCAACCGATCAAGATTTAGCGGTATTTGTAGGAAAGGCTGCTGGCATCAAGATTCGGGAAACAGAGCCTAACCATGAGGGGAGACAATACAATTGGGTTGCTGAGATTCACGAGGCTAAAGGCTTTAAATCAGAAACCGGTGTTAGCTTAGTAGTAACGCACACCAATGTACAAAACAACAGCCAAGGGCCGTTAGATAGCGCCTTTAGTAGACAGGGTACATTACCAACCGATACAAGCCTTGATGATGATATACCGTTCTAATTGATCAAGTTTTGTACAATTAGGATAGATAATGATTAGAGATAAGCTAACTAAGATGATAGAAAGGCATCAAGAGCGTGTTGATGATGGTGATGCGCGTAATTACATCGGGGCTAGTAGCATCGGCTCCGATTGTTTGCGCCAAATATGGTATCAGTACAAAGGAGTGAAAGCCGAGGCGGTTCCTGCGAAGTTTCGTCGGACTTGGGCGATTGGTAAAAAGCTTGAGGGCTTAATTTTAGACTGGTTGGAGTCCACGGGTCTTACTATTGTTAGATTGTGGTGGGATCTAAAATCTGAGAATGTGCCATTTTTTAAAGGGCATGTGGACTCTGTTTGGACTAAAAAAGAGGTGCCATATGCAATTATTGAGGTAAAAACCGCTAAGGACGCTAGTTTTAAGATATTTGTTAAGAAAGGGGTCAAGGTTTGGAACCCACAGTATTATGCTCAAATTCAGAGCTATATGGGAATGAGCGGCATCCATAGTACATATATACTTGTACTAAATAAGGATAATAGTGATCTTTCCGATGAATTAGTGGAGTTTGATCCGACCTATTATGTGAATTTGGAATGCAAGGCGTTAATGATAAGTAATGCCAAAGTAGAGCCTCCTCGCATTAACGGGTCGCCATTATTTTTTAAGTGCAAGATGTGTAAATTTAACAAGGTGTGTCATAAATAAAGGGGATATAAATGGATGAGATAGTGGTTAATACGGCGTTTACTTTTTCAAAGAAAGAGGTTTTGAAATTTGGCTTGCAAAAGGCTTTAGAGCCATCAATTCATTCGCTAATGCATAAAGCCGAAGACAAGCTTGTTGATTTGGTTTCCGGGCAATTGCAAGACGATGGGAATTGTTACCAGTTTGTTTTGACCGTTAAAAAGATTGATTCCGATCCTGAATTGGATGCAGAAAAAGATGAATAATGATTTAACAAAACCAAACGGATCAACAGAAATTACAGCGGCAGACCAAGTATTAAACGCCCATCAATTTCTTAAAGACTTCTTAGCCAAGTTTGAGACGGCGCAACGTGGCGGGATACATGACTTCATGGAGCTAACCCTATTCAATATGATTAACGCCTCCATTAAAAACATTGATGACTATCTACAATCAGGACATAAAGAGGTTAGCGCCAATGAAATCATGACTATTGTAGCAGATTCTTATCAGAAAGTTTTAGATGGGATTAAGCGTAATTTAGAGACAATGCAACAGGTTAATTTTCGATGAGCCTATATTATTATTTAAACCCCGATCATTCAGTTAGAGAATGTACGCTCGAAGAATGGGCGGATCAGTTTGAAGATATGTGTCGCAAGCATAACAAGCACGTTGCTAGTGACATTATCAAGGGAAATCACATATCCACCGTGTGGCTGGGATCCAATCATAATTACTATGAAGTAGGAAAGCCCCTGATATTTGAAACAATGATTTTTGAAGAGGACTCTAGCCAAGATATTTATTGCGCCCGTTATTCAACATGGGATGAGGCTATAGAGGGGCATAAAAAAGCCATTGAATGGGTGTTGGGCGGATGTAACGATGAATCAGAGTGATGTTGATATAATTTATGAATATTTGCACGAAAATTATTATTATAAGGATGGCGATCTGATAAGTAAAATTGAATGCGGAAAAAGACATACGCATAAAGGCCACAAACCGGGATGCCTAAAGGTAGAATCAGATACTAATATTCAAATTTACATGCGCGTTACAATTAATAAAACCTCTTTTGATCATCCATTGGCCTTTTTTGTATATATCTATCATAAAAAAATATGGCCAGAACGAATCCAATTTAAAGACAAAAACGGATTAAATACTGAAATAGAAAACCTCATAAAAACCACTAAAAAACAGATGGTACATGAAAAGGCCATCCACAAGAAAGGTTATTATAAAAAAATATTAAAAAATGGAGAAGCTCGTTATTTTGCCCTTCTAAGAACATCAATTGGGTTAATTTTTCTAAGCAGCTATGAAACAGAAAAAGAAGCCTCAGCAGTACATAAATATGCAAGAAATAAATACATTAAATGTAAAACAAAAGAAGAAGTAATCCTTCTTAAAAAAGAATTAAACGAGGAAATGCATTATAAAAATGCGCTAAGAAATAAAGGTTTTGTATGGGATAAAAATAAATATAGCGTAAGAATCTATCACAATAAAACATATTATCAAGTGGGCCGTTATGACACCCAAGAAGAGGCGCGTGCAGCTTACTTAGATGCAAAATTAAAGATAAAAAATAATACATTTGCAGTAGATAAAAAACCTAAAAACAAATTAGGACGAGGCGTTTCTAGATCACATAATAAATATAAATCTTGTATAAGAATGGGTGGCGCACCAGTTTATTTAGGTGTTTTTGATACCGCTGAAGAAGCGCAGGAAGCGTACTTGAGAGCAAAAATAGATTATGAAAACACTAAGACCATATCAACAAGAAGCAGTTAATGAATGCTGGAAAGCATTAAAGGTCAGCGATGATCCGGTTCTTTTAATGGCAAGTGTGGGGAGTGGCAAGAGCCTTATGCTTGCCGATATACTATTAAGCATGCAACGCGCCGGAAAACGCGCCTTATGTCTTGTTAATAACGCAGAGCTTGTACGAAACAATTGTGCGGCGTTTATCGATCAAGGGGGAAACTCATCGGTGTATTGCGCCGCGCTAGGATCAAAAGATGCCAGTGCGCCTGTGGTTTTTGGTACCCCACAATCTGTACTAAACGGTATTAATAAAAATGAAACAATCGGCCATATTAAATTTAATATCATCGTGGTGGATGAGGCACACGCTATTAACTATATTAATCACCGTACTTGCTTTATGCGAATACTGCGCCACTACAAACAAGAATACCCCGACATGCGGTTACTTGGCGCCACGGGGACTAATTTTAGGTTCAAGGGCGCTGCCATTGTCGGGGATAAGTGTTTGTTTAAAACTCAAGTGGGAAACATAACCACAGAGCAGCTGATTGCCGATAATTATCTTATAGATCCCACCTTTCAAATTGACGACCACTTGGTTCTTGATTTTTCAGGTGTAAAAATAAAACGAAACGGAATGTTCGACCAGCAACAACTAGAACACGTCGTTGAAGAAAGTGCGCGCTTAACAGAGCTTATCTGTAAACAAGTAATTCATATCATGGAAAGCCAAGGCCGCTTTGGGGTCTTTTTCTTTGCCACCACCAAAAAACACGCAGAGGAAATATACGGACACCTACCACCGGAACAATCAGCAATCATCTTAGGAGAGACGCCGCAACATGAACGTACCGAAATATTGGATAAAGCACGAAAAGGCGAAATTAAATATCTTGTTAACATTGCTATTATTTCTGTTGGGGTTGATGTTCCAGCTTATGACACTATCGCTTATCTACGACCAACAGAAAGCCTTGTCCTTCTTGTTCAAACAATGGGACGTGTCTTGCGGTTATCCCCCAATACAAACAAAAAAGAAGCCCTTGTCCTCGATTTTGCAGGAAACATAGAGCGCCACCGTGATTGGGATAACCCGGTACTGCTAAAAGCAGTACTACAAGTAATCGACAAAGACAAACCCCTTGTTATCCAATGCCCACAATGCCAGCGATACAATACCGAGTCCGCAAGGCGGTGTGTGGGTATTACCAACGATAAACGATGCGATTACTTTTTTGAGTTTAAAGTCTGTCCTGCTTCAGGATGTCAAGTTAAAAATGATATATCATCACGTTATTGCCGTGCGTGTGAGGCAGAGATTATCGATCCCAATGAAAAACTTACCCTAGATAGCGTAAAATCAATGACGCAAGAGGTACAGGTAATCAAGGCCAAGTTTGGTATCTCTGGCACTAGCGCAAGTTTTAGAGTGACAGCTGCTTATCAATGCCGAGATGTTGACGGCAATATATCAGCCGTTCATGAGAGCTACTCGCCAAGCAGTGAAAAGGCTCGCTATGTGTTCTATGGACAATTTGTAAGAAAGCATTGTGAAAAATCCTCGACATGGTTTATGCATTTAAATAATCGCGCCAAGGTTGAGGAAATGCTCGACGAGGCAAATGTTCCTAGTCGATTAATGATTACCCCGGATGAAAAAGGCATGCGAATTAAGAAAAAGTTTTTTGATTAAGGATAGATAAATGAAATTTGAAGAAATATTACCCTTATTGCGTGAAGGAAAAAAAGCGCGTCATGGCAGAATGAAAGAGGGCGAATACTGGATTTGTGGCTATGCAAGCATGCAAGGAATCGAAAAATGGCCTACTTTAATTAAAGTATTTGATAATCCATTTGAAAGTGAGCGGGCGGCCGATGTAAGTAGTTGGGCTTGGGGAATAGAACGCTGGGCCATTATGTGCGATACATGGGAGATCGTAGAATGAATAATGAACCGTTTATGGTTGAGATAAAAATAAATTACAAGGGAATGTACAGCGCTTTAGAAATTGATTTGTCGGAATATAAAAATAAAGATCACTATCTTGAAGTAATCAAAGACCATATCAATATAGCAAAACAAGTTATTGATAAACAGACATCTACCCTATCAGACCATTCATAATTTCTTGGGGTGTCTTGCGCCCCTTTAATATTTATATAATTTCTCCACTTTACCATTGATAGTTATTTCCATAATTTCCGGCTTATCATATTTGTATTTTCCAGACTCAATATCACTCATTAACTCTTCAGGGGTTTTTCTGCCTTTTAAAATATGAGTGTTTATTAAATGAATATTTTTTTTGTGTATCTTTAAATCAATTGCATCTTCTTTTTTTGATTCTTCTATATTTTCATGAATTTCATTATGGCAGTTATGGCAAAGCAATTGACATTTATCAAGCTCATTCTTTATCAATTCCCAGTTTCTTGACTTTTTATATCCCGGTCTATTTTCACCAATAGCAAAATCCTTTTGTAATGGATCTCGATGATGAAAAACCAAAGACCTTAAACATTTATTATATCCGCATAACTCGCAGCAACCGCCTTTATAATCAACTGATTTTTGTTTTATAGAACGTAAATAACGTTTTGAACTTTCACCATCACATTTACAACACATCCATCGCTCTAACTTAACTCCACGCTTTTTAAAAATAGTGATACCATGCTTATTGCAAATTAAATTTATTTTTTCTTTCATAATTTATTATCGTTATTCTATGCATGAATAAATTATATCATACATATAGAGACTGATTATCGTGATAATCAGACTTAGTGCGTTTTTAGTATTCATTTATAACGATAGGTGCAATTTATACTAATTTAGTACCTATACTATACTGTTCAAAAACAGACCAACAAAATGGTTTAATTATGTGCAGGAAATTTGTATAGTTCCAGATCTATTTGCACTATATTCCTTCAAATATGCCTTAATCATTTCCTGAGCAGCCTCACGACCCCACACAAAGGCAAATTGATATCCTCGGCTGATTTTTCTCTCGGCGAAAGCTTGCTGTTCCTTGGTTGGTTTATTTTTGCCAACTTTAAGCTCAAGCCACAATCCAGCGTACCCGTTGACAGGGAAAGCCAGAAAAAAATCTGCAACACCTTTTTTAACTCCCATCCGTTTTAACATTCGGCCCTCTTGTACTGAGCATCGACGTTCGTTAGCGAAATGATGAAAGTCATCCTCAAGCTCTGGAAAATGAAAGGCGAACCAGTTCACCACATTAATGTGCTCTACTTTTTCAGGTTGCATATTAGCCCCCAATCATGACGGCTATTTCTTTTGCTCTGTTAGGTACTTGTTTTGCCCATAAGCTATTGAGTGCGGCTTGCGCTGCAGCTCTGTAGTTTTTGTGCTCTAGCGCTGTAATCATATCTTTAAACTCAAGTAATTTAGTAATGCCTAAATTAAAGTTCATGTTGATTAGGGCGTTTTGAACATTATGAGGTAATGAGCCATACCATGGTTGCTGGAGTAATTCGTTGACGGTTTGTGCTAAATCATTTTGAAACATCAGCTCCGCCTCGTCTAAGCGAATGCCGTTTTGTAAGTTTCTACCCCAGCCAACGGTTAAATGGCCTGTTGTATCAACGTATGTTTCTAATTTTAGGCCTTCATCTTGTTTTATCCATGCTTGAACACTTTGATCGACATTGGTCATTCTTTACAATCCTTGTAAAAAAGGCCCCGAAGGGCCTAGGAGATTAAGCTGGTGTAACTACTCGGTAACGTACATATAAAGTCGCTGTACTGTCGCCTGTTGCAAAGTCTGCAGTTTGGTTGGATAAGTAAACCGCAGTATTTAAAGAGGCAGATTTTAATACGTTCAATGTGCCTGCAACGCCACCATTTGATAAGAAACTACTTGCAGCAACGCCATTTAATGAGGCAGCGGCTAAAGTTCCTGATGCTACAGGGCCTGCGCCGTGTACGGTGTTACCGTATTGGGCCGCTAAAACACCACCAGCAGTATATTGGGTTGTGCCATAAGCAATATCCCAAAGAATACTATCGATGACGATTAATTTTCCTGCGCCCGGAGCCGCAATCAATTGCACAGGAGTATCATAAAGTGCTTTGATTTGAGCAGCGGTTAAAGTAACGGTTGCGCTTGCACCCACATCTAGGGCTAAGTTTGCGTAATCAACGGCGTTAGCGGCAATCTTAGAGCCTGTTACAGCGCCTGCGCCTATGGTTAATGCGCCAGTATTGCTGATAGTAGCATCGCCTGACATGGCAACACCTGTTGCTACGTTTGAGGCATTACCCACAAATACAAAGCCTGAGGACAATGTATTAGACAAACCACCGTTGGCCGCTAGGGCTACGAATGCATCTGTTGCGGCGTCGTATGTGAAAAAGCCAATTTGTCCTGTAGCGTAGTAAATTAAGACTAAGTCTTCAATTTCCCACTGCCATACACCGTTATTGAGTAGCTCAACATCGGCAAGCTGCGATCCAAAATATCCAGCGGTGGTAATTACGGCTAAATCGTCTGTAGTTACGATGCCGACAATGTTTGGAAATAGGTTAAATTCCCTTTTAATCGATGTAATCATTTTTATCTCCGTATAATTTATCTGGTTTTGTGTTTCAGGTTTTTACGTCTTATCCTATCCAAATCATCAACACCTAAATAGCCTACGCCCTCTGCTGCCGCATCGGTTCGTACACCATATTTACCGGAGTCACCAGCGCTTTCAATAAGCTCATCATGACCACGATAGCCCTCTTTTCTACCCTCTCGAACTTCTATTGGTTTTCTTGGAACATCATCGTAAGCCATGACTCGCTCCTTTTAGTATTTACAGTCCTTTTTCATGGATTTTTTCTTATCCATTTTCTTACCGTCTTTTTTATCCATGTTACGAACGGTCTTTTCTTCCATCTTTCTTTTTTCTTTAGTAGCCATGATACTATCCTTAGTTTGATGATTGAACCGCAGCGTTTCCCGCAGCAGCTATAGCGTTATCAGCCACGTTTACAGCGCTTGCTAATACAGGATTAACAACGGCTGCGACACTGGGTGATTTGGTTGAAAGTAAATTTTCAATTTTGGATACTAATAGCTTTAGCTCGTTTTCAATAGCCGCCACTAGCTCAGGCTCGTCTTTAATAAGCTCTTGCTCTGCAACGCTTAAAAAATGATTTATTAATGCGCTTAACAAAATGTTCATCCCTTGCTCCCTCGTTTGCCGCTGTCCAATATTCGATTGGCTTTAGCAAAAATTTTATCTTTCGAACTTTTCGAAAGCTTCCCTTTTTTTTCCATTTCTGATGCACGTCCTTTTGCCAATCCAGCATGTTCACGATCTGGCATGGGATATTTTTTTTCATCTGGCAGACCAAATTCCTTTTTAGGAATTGCTTTCCGCTCTTTCGTTGATAGCTTCGCCATTTCCTTGGCCTCCTAAATTTTCCTGAGAAAGTCCTGCGACTTTTGCAGCATCATCTTCGTGCTTTTTAATCATTTCATCGCAAGCAAATACCGCGCCTACTAATTGATTAAGATTGGTTTGGGCCAAATCTTTTTGTGCTGCGAATTGTGCGCGTTGCAGTTTTAATTGATCTAACAAACTTATTTGCGGTGCATCTGACATCGTGTCTCTCCATTGCTATTAAAAAATCAAAATTACTCTAACATAAAGTTATCAACATATTAATTATAAATATTTTTTATAATAGACCAAGTGATTATGCTATATCCTGCGTAATTTGGATGCAAAACATCAGGCAATAAATAGCTTTTCCAATTGGGTTGCGCTAAAAAATCGCCTCCCACATCTAATATCTGTATATTATTTCCCCATTTATTAGATTTTAATATATCATTAACCTGTATGTTGCGTTCATGATATGGCTTATATCTTGGCAATAAAGTGCTCATGTAAATTATCGCATTAGGATTTTTAGTGTGGAGATAAATCCCGATGGTCATTAAATTACTAACTGTTTGCATTGGGGTAAAATTAATATCATTTGTTCCAAGTAAAATAAAATAAGCATCGGCACTTGATATTTCTTTCAATCTAAGGTCAATTATATTTTGTGTGTTATAGCCTCCATAGCCTTCATGCCTAAATCCAAATTTATCAATTTTTGAGCCTATAAAATCATAGCCAATTCCTTGATTATCAAGCATACATCTAAGGAATTCACCATAATCCGCATAAGTGATACTATCACCAAGAGTAACCATCGTTCGATGATAATAATCAGGCTTTGCAGATTTAGTACAGGAATCTGCAAAACAATTAATGAAGATAATTGAAAATAAAAATAATACTAATGAGCTCTTAAAATTCATGGAACTAATTTCCTATTTGTAATTTTAAGGCATTTAAGGTTGTATTATCATTATTTGCAATACTATTCCAAAGAGCAGCAGTTTGTTGATCCGTCATCGGAGTCACCCCTGTATAGGTGTTGTTGGTCACGATCGGAGCAGAAAATTGGCCATTACTGTATATATAGCCAACTTGAACCGTATTATCACAAACAGCCCATTGCATAGCAGAATATACGGGGAAAATTGAGTCCGCTAATTGAATAACTACATTATTTAAAATTAAAGCATTCATTAATTTCTCCTATTGATATTGGAATACAAATACAGCCCCATTTGCTCCAGCCGCTCCTGCCGTAGCCGCACTAGATGAAGTATTTAATGAACCACTTCCGCCACCACCATATATTATGCCAGCTGTAGCAGCATTTACTGTAGCAAGAGAACCGGGACTAAATTCATTCGATCCACCAACACCTACAATCCAATTCAAATTCGCCCCAAAGGACATTGAAGATTTGCCAGAACCACCCTGAACATTAATGTTGCCACCTGTTGCAGCGCCTCCAGCACCGCCCGCTGATGCCATAAAGTTTGCACTTGCAGTTCCAGCAGTTCCACCAACTCCACCAGCGGATGAAGTATGAGCACCAAAACTTGAGGTTCCCCCAGTATTCCCGTTATTTAATCCGGCAGTAGGCGCTGTTCCACCTGTTCCAACAGTTACGGTTTCAGTAGCACCTAATGAAGCGTTTGTTATTAATGCCCATGAGACACCACCTGCGCCACCTCCGGCAGAAGCTACGCATTGTCCAACCCCTGTAACTTGAGTTCCGCCGCCAGAGCCGCCAGCACCGATAGTAATTACTAATACCGCGGATGAGGCTGTAAATCCAGCAGGTTTAGTCCAAGTATTTGCTCCTGTACTTGTGAATGATACTAAGGTTGGAACTCCACTACCACTAGAAGAAGGGGTTCCCCACGTACCATCCCCACGCCAGAAAGTAGAAGAGCTAGCACTTGTTCCGCTATTTAAATGGCTTACAGCAAGATTTCCTGAAACAAAATTTGCTAAATCTATTGCGGTTCCATTCCAAATTCCTGTTGTTATAGTACCTAAAGTAGTAATGGATGACTGTCCAATATAACTTGCTGAAATATCTATAACCGGTGTAGTTCCACCTGTTGAAGTAATCCTGTTGGTAGTTCCGCTCACACTTAAAACACCCGTTAATGATGTTTCAATAGTTGCCCACGTAGAACCATCAACAGTCGCCTCAAATACAGAAGTTTGTGAGTTAAAACGCATTGTTCCTGCGCCACCAGCTCTAGCGGCAGTATTTCCAGATGGCAATGTAACGCCACCTGTTCCGGGTAATATAGGATTACTAACTAATGATAAAGTCACTGCACCGGTTGATGCTGATGCCGCTATTTGATTAGCTGTTCCAGTGATTGAGGAAACTGTGCCGCCTACGGTTGCCAGCGTGCCGCTCGTAGGGAACGTAACGCTGGTGGCTCCGGTCATTGTAAATGTGGAAGCGAAGGCACCTGAAGTAGTCAGACTGCCACCTAATGTAATTGTATTGGAACCATTATTAACCCCAGTGCCTCCGTTAGCTGGAATTAATATTCCTGTCAAATTAATGGTATGACCTGATCCGGAAGTGGTTAATCCTGTTGTACCACCTAAAATACTAATTAGACCACCAGACGGCCCTGCCCCTCCCGAATTGGCAGTAATTCCTAATACTGAAAGAAACGTATAATTAGAATAAACAGCTGTATAAGTCGATTCGCTTGCGCTCCATGCTATCGAAACTGCCTCATTATCAGAACCAATAACGTAGGTACTATTTCCATCAATTTCACCACCACCAGCAACAGAAATTGTAATGGGATAAGTAGAAGCATCGAAACCAAAATCCTTGATTGTCCATACTTGGCCATCTCGTGTAGGAGAAGAAGGTAATATGACTGATGAAGGAGCTGCAATTATAGATGTTTCAACGAGAATAATATTATCTGTAGATAAAACATTATAAGGAGTAGTAATCAGATATGTGGTTTTTAATAATGTAATCGCTGACGGATCTCCCGAAGCATTTCCTATCAAAGCTTGTCCATTTCCTAAAACAATCGATGTCAAAGGAGAAGCGCCCTCACCAATTAATACTCCATGGGCTGTTAAACCGCTTAAATGCAAATTATTAAAAGTTGGAGAACTTCCTGGTGCAATATCTTGAGGTAAAGAAAGCGTAACATCACCTGTTGGAGAAGATGCAATAACCTGATTTGTAGTTCCTGTAATTGAGTGAACTGATGCAGTGTAAAGTCCGTCCGCATAGGTTTTGTTTACTATATCCGTGCCTGCTACCGGGGTGGCTACAATCGATCCTGCAGTTAATGCAGCGGTCGAGCTCGTTATTGTAGCACCCGGAATGGATAAGCCGCTTGGTAGCGTCGTGCTCAATGAGGGTATACCGCTAACCCCTGTAACTAATACGGAACTGTTGGCCGCTAATATAGGCGATAATGTAGTTCCTGCAGCAGCATAATAAGCTAAATCATTGGTGGCTCCGGGGTTAACCGTTCCTGTACCGCTTCCTGATAACTCAACCCAAGTGGATGAAAGAGTATCGTAATATTCATAGACCAGATCGTCAGTATTAAATCGCAGGCGACCGTCTATTGCGACGCTAGGAACGGGTCTTGATGCCGTAGAGCCGGGTGCTAAAAAAGTCCATGGGTTATTGAAAAGCACGTTAGCGCCTGCCAATAAACCGGGCGTCATCTCACCGGGAGCTAAATCGCCCCCGGCAGCCATCTGGCTGAATTTTATAGTATCGACCATCACGAGATCCTTGTGATTATGGACATTATCCCTGTATTTGTCGGAACGACACACCAAAATAAGCATTGGCGTCTGGAGTAGAGAAATTCAATACATCGCCACCTCTAACATACCGCTTTTTAGGTTTAAACTCCACAAACTGCTGAGCGGATGTGCTACCAGCCACAGGTGTTGTTGGCACCTTATTTAACCCTACATAGACGTTTGAATCTTGGTTGTATTCAAAATAAGCCTGATAGGCCATGTTATTCGTACCGGGAACCGTTACGGCTTGAGGCGCACCAAGCTCAACACTTACCTGAGCACACGTATCGCTAAAAGGCATTGTTTCCAAATAGTTTGCATTGTACTGTGATGTCATTTTATATCCTTATAGTTATTCATAACGAATCATTTTTTGGGCTAACGCTGTTGGCTGTAGTAACGACATCGGCGCACCACTTACATTTAATGTACCACCACCTTGTGGAGCAACTGTTACTGTTACAGGATTAGTAGTTATTGCGGTAACATTGGCTCCTGTTGGCAACGTTCCTCCGCCTCCACTTCCGACGTTAATAGTGCCGCTACTTCCAGGATGATTATGCAATGGCATTTCATTAATAGTTATTGCATGCGTAGCAGACCCTCCTTTCTCCCCTACGCCAAATGCTGGCAATATAGTGCTTCCTGTTCCTGCCAATACATATCCTCTTAAATCAGGAGTATTAAATGTAGTCGATCCGTCCCCATTACCTGTACAGAAAAATGTTAATGCAGATGCACCGTTTATTGTTGCATTAGCGCTTAAAGTAATTGTATTTGTTGATATTGAAATTATTGTGGCTCCTCCCGGTATTCCAGAACCTTCAACAGCATATCCAATGGGATAAATAGATCCATTTGCTACAGTAAATGATGGAGATCCACTTGTTAATGTAACTGTTTCAACATTGGTTAATTTTGCAAACAAAAGCTGAAACGTTGTGCGGCCTAGAGACAATCCTGTACATGGTAAATAATGTTCAGGCGTTCCAAATGCATAATAATCAATTACCGTACCTACAGGAACAATTGGGTAAGCTGTATTGTAAGTATGGTCAATTTGTCTATTGATAGAATCCTGATCGAAACTGGGCTCTGCAGGAACATCCTCAACAACCAATTGAATACTAGTTAAGAAAATATCAATGTTGCTCGGTAATAATAATTGATACTCAATATAAGCTGCTGGAGGCACATTAGGATTAGTTGTTCCCGGTAATTGCGCATAGCCTGTAAACTCATTAAACGCAGGCACAACAGGGCTTAAAGGCAATACTGTTCCTAATAATGTGCTATTGGAATCCACCAATTGAGCCGATATATTTTGTGGTAGCTCATCAGCTCCTAAGCTTGCTGTAATAGCTGATGCCACAAATTGATTAGCCCAAAGCATACCGTTTTGATCAAAACGCTGCGATAAAAACATAGAACCCGCAGTCCACCCGCTTGCCGTTATGCGCAGGGCATAGGGCGCATTCGACGGGTTGGTTTCTGCATTATTAAGTGGGGTTTGAGTAATTGTTACCGTACCCGTCCCTGCTAAATTTAAAAACCAACCGGGTGCCACTTTTATTTTTCCCGGTATGGCTAAAGATGATGCAGGCCCTGTATAAGTAAATGGAGAGGTAAAGTTAATCAACGCAAATTGTGGGTTGGTTATTTGGTTACTTGATAGCGTTGCAACCGTATCAACAGGCGTTGAACCACCCTCACCCGGTACATAGTTTTCCACTAAATAGATTAAGGGATCGCTTTGTGATGGTGGCGCAAGTCCATTATTTTGGCGAAATTCAAGGCGATAAACTGTGTTAGGCTCAAAAAAAATATCATTCGGGAGAGTGCCATTTCCTAGGAATTGTATCGGATCAGTCCATGGAACATTTAAATCCGGATCGTGAAAAACTGGCGTAGGAATATAGGGAATTTGATTTGATAAAACCCACATCCAATAATTATCATCAAATAACTTTCCCGTTAAATTCACCATAACCCATATTGGGTTACTTCCTCTAATACCGAGAGACATAATTTACACTCCATGTAAATAAAAACAGCAATTATCCTTTGGCGAATTTTCTAATAAGCAGTCTGCATCGCCCTGTAAGTTTATTTATCTTTCTATGACTATACCCTAAGTCAAGCATCCTTCTAATTTCATCTTTAACTTCTTGAGTCCATCGTGTTCTTAAATTTAATGCCTGTTCTTTTAAGGGAATCCAAGTACAATTTTCAGGAAAATATCCTTTGTTACAATCAATCCTCTCTATAGTAAGATTATCTTTATAACCATTTTCTAAAGCCCATTGATAAAATGATTCTTTATCATTCATCCATTCATCAGAAACTTTTATCCCTCTTTCCCCATAAATTCTATAAGCGGGAGACTTTTCACTATTGCATCTATAAATCATACCTATAAGTATGTTTAAAATCCTATCACGAGTATCATTTGACCACTTTATACATCCTTTTCCTTTCCTGCTTTCGCACTTACAAACTTTATCCCTGATTTTAAATAATGCATATTGGCCTTCATAATGTTTGCCACACAAAACACATTCTACTTTCACAAATCTTTTTGTCTGTTTTGATTTTTCCGTTGGAAACTTCATTCCTAAATCTTTAACCACTTTAAAATTATGAAAATTTAACTGTATCTCTTTCCACGCACCCGTCTTTATCATTGGAACCCCTAAAACCAAATAGGGTATTTTACCTTACAAAGCCATCCAATGCTTCCTTTTTGTGCAAAATCTCTCTATAATTAACATAAACAACATAGAGACTAACATGAGCGCTACTTATACAGAAGAACAACTACAAATAGAATTGTTAAAGCAAAAGAATGAGGATATTTATAGAAATTTCGACCATATTTATAAATTACTCGACAAAATTGAATCTCATCAAAAATGGATGCTTGGAATCATGGGATCTGGATTCCTTGGCTTATTAGGTCTTATGGCTCATGGTTTTAAATGGATAAGTTAATATGAGCGAAAAACCATACAAAATTAAATTAGTTTACAAGTTAATATTAATTTTGGGGCCTACATTAGTTGCAACCTTATTAATAATTATTCTTCATTTGTTTAAAATAGTTTAACCCCTTTAGGAGATTGTTATGTTTTTTGAAATACTTTTTATATTCGGTATAAGTTGTTTAGCACTAGCATATATAATCGAAAAAATTTCTCCATGCTGTGAAGCAAATGCTGCGAATATTAAATGCATCTGCAATCAATATTAATTATTATTCGTTTGCTACAAGTTGTTTTCCTTTTTTGAAACCAAAACCTATTGCTGCAGCTATAGATGCAGGAATTCCTAGTTTTTTTAAAACAGGTTTGACCGCTTCCATTATTTTTGTATATTGTGCAAAATTTCTAACGCCTCTTCTTAGCAATTCAGCTTCTCCATGCATTCCGTTATTTCTTAATGCATTTTCTAACGTGTCTAGCATATTTTGTTTTAATTCACCTGCTCGTGGTGCAAGTCTTTGTTCGGATGCCAAAGGGGATTTTGCATAGGTTCTCTGATGATGTCCTACTTGTGATTGGAGACTAAACGAAGGCCCATATTGTCCTGATTCAGACCCTCTGATTAGTTCTTCAGTAGCATGTGATGGAGGCATATAGTTTCTTGCTTCATTAATATCACTTGGATGATACCTAAAATTTTGCAATCCGCTTTCATTGACGGCTCGCTGAACGGTATCTAGTTGATGAGTTCCTTTTAATCGTCTAAATCCGCCACGAAATAATCCGGCGGCACCAATTATTTCCGGCGCGTGTTCGACTCCCCCTTGAATAATTTGATCTAGCAATGTACTTTTGTCTTTATCCATCCCAAATACATCAGAATAATCTTGTGTATCATATGGAAGTAGATTCGATAATTTAATTCTTTTTCCCTTATTTGGATGTTTTTTCCAATAAGAATCTTTACTATTATACCAATCTCCTAAACTTTCTATTCCTGATAAAACATCATGGGGTAAATTGTGTAAATTTCTTCCTGCATGAGTCAAGCCAATTCCTATATCTTTTAGAGGATGAGAAGATTCTTCTTCGGGTATTTCTTGTTGAGTATTTTGATTTAATTTCCTTTTTTTCAATTCTCTTTTTGCCAATTCAGCGCGTGCTAAATTGCGTTGCTCTTCTGTATATTCCATTATCCTCCTCCCGCAATAGCATTTAATTCTTCATCACTCATTTTAGAAAAATCCATTGAATTAGTGGTGTTATTCCCACCTGATTGTTGCTCTTGCTGAGCTGCAAATTGTTTATCTGGATCAAAATAATAATCCATTGTTGCAGGAATACGACTATTAGCAAGTTTCTCAGCTTTGTTTAATTCTTCCTGCCATCGTTTACCAGCTTTAATATTGGCTTCAGCTGGTATTTCATATTCTTTTATCCATTTTTTTAACTTCTTATGAATATCTTCTGATTTCAAAGTATCAACTAGCCGATTAAACGTTTGATTGGTATGGCCCGCATTAAATCGTGAAGATTCTGTGACTGCAGAAGTTGTAGATGCTTTATCCGCAATCAATAAATTATCAATGATTCTTCTGGATTCAGGATTTGTTTTATAAGTTTTAGCAGCATTATGAAATTTAGATGCAGCACCAGGCCCTGATAATTCAGCGGATAGTTGAACCAATGGATAAAGTTGATTAAATAAAACTGTATTTTTAGCAGCATCTTTTTGTTTATCAGTGGTTTGTTTTTTAAATCCAATTGTTTGTCCAGTATTTGGATCTTTAATTTCAGTGTCACCAGGCTTTAATCCATTTAATTGTCTTGCTCGAATAGCCGACAAATCCTCATGTTGTTGGGTTTTGGCATGTTCTAAGGCTTTTGCTGTCTGATATTCTTCGCTATTTTCCCCAAATTGTTTTTTTAATCGTGATAAATCGAGTGCCTCACGTGCAGGCCCTGTATAGGCATTTTCTTTGCTAGAACCAAGTGGATCAACTCCAAAATGCTTTTTAAAAAAACCACGTAATAACGGATTATTTTTAAGAAGTTCCATATCAATACCTGAGGTATTGTTTTGACCGCCAGAATTTGCGTTTCCACCAACCGCAGATGCGGGGACAGGAGTAGTTTGTTGTGCTTCTTGCATTCCTTCAGGCGAAAACATGCCCAAACCTTGTCCCGCTTCTTGCGTAGGCACAGGCGCATGTTGTTCCGATGGAATTTGACCGCCAGTTTGTTGACCAGCTTGTCCTTTAATGAAATTCTCCAGCGCTTTATATTGATTAATTTCATAAAGAGGATCCATCTTCTTATGAGCATCAGATGCAGCCTGTGCAGCACGTGCTGCGGCAGCCTTACTTAGTCCATAATTTAATTGAAAATGTTTTTCAGCCTGTTCCAAAGCTTCCTTTTCATGCGCAGCCTTTTGCTTTAGCTGATTACGTCCTAATATTTGTTGCATCAAATTATCTGTAAGACCAAATCCTTTAGAAAAAGAATTAGCAATATCAGGCATCGGAATATTAAAGTTTAGTCCCATGATTAACTACCTCCTGTTGACCATGCGCCACCACCACCCATACCACCCGTCAAATAATCCATTAACGATTTAAGAACACCACCGCTAATTTGACCAAATTTCTCACCTGGAGCATTCGTTTCACCAAATTTTAATCCTGCAGAGTTTTGTCCATATTGATTCGCATTATTTGCCATATTAGTAGCAGTACTAGCGCCCGTATTATATATTCCTTGCGCTAAACCCACTCCATTTTTATATTTTTCCATTAAATCATTTAAATATTGTTGCTTATCTTGATTACCAATTTGTGCAGTTCCTGATTGAATAGCATTTAATGCGGTATTAGATCCACCTAAACCCAAAGAACTAGCTGCATTAACTCCGTGTTGGGTTGCAAAATTTTCCGCGTCCTTTGCCGCGCCACTTTCTGTATATCCTTTTGACCATTCATCTTGTAATTTTTCAGGATGAGATAATTTATCAATCATTTCTTGTAATATATTTGTTTGATTTAAACCGTTTTGGTTATAGGGTTGTTGAAATCCCTTACCCTCGTTATAGGAATTAGTAAGTGTGTTTTGCGCCTCTTTATAACCTCTATCTGGATGTAACCAGCTTGATAACCAACTCATATCAAATCTCCTTATGGATAAGCTGTAGTCGTGAATTTGACTAAAGCCCCGTTTTGCATCCCTACATACACATTATTCGTGGTGTCATAAAGCAAAATTCCATTGCCATAATCACCTGTTGTAAATCCTGCGGCAATCTGAGTGGCCGTTAAATTGGAAGCGGTTAAAAAATTAATGGCATTTTCTAAATCGTTAAATATTTCGTTCAGTGTGTCAATAAGAACCCAGAGCCACTGTAAAAATTGGGGATCGAAATCTCCGCCAATAATAGGCGCGGAATCTATTCTATCTA
>QGNH01001294.1_pt1 | contig 37488 bp, 94 predicted proteins | sample 1735481 | NCBI WGS metagenome assembly QGNH01 (sample SAMN09239004, study PRJNA386568) | Viral metagenome, whole genome shotgun sequencing project. | reverse complement strand
ATAATCCTTGACTCATTCCCACAATAGTTAGTGATTGCTAGCGCAGCAGATCCTAACAATGCTCTCAAATCCAATCCAGCAGATAGTCCTATAGCCTCCCAAGGCAAATGATCCCTATCACCTTTAGGAATAGAATCGTATTTATCCAAAAAAGCCGCTATCACTTCGTCTCCTTGGACGAGGCGCATGGCGTTAAGAACTGCTTTGAGTCCTCCCTTAGCTTTCTTCAGAAGCTTGCTTATCGGCGGTGCCTTCTCCAGATCCTCCACCTTCACCTGAAGCCTCTTCAGCGCCTCCTGCTGACGGTCCACTGACTGTATCGGCTTTGGTACTGGCAATGGATTCTTCGCTGGAATCACCGAATTCTCCATCGAGTCCCGAGATGTTTCTTGCGATTTCGTCAAGATTGGCGTTTCGGGCAGATTTTCGTTTTCTTTCGATTTCGTCAGCGATCTTTTTTTGTCTGGTAAGGAATTCGCGCTCTCGCTCTCCGACAAGTTCTTCTTCTCCCCCAAATCCTTCGGAGAGCCAATCGCTGACTTCTGAATTGGGGATGGTCTTTCCTTGCTCTCTTGCGACACGCTCGGCTTCCGTCTCGACTTTGCTGACGATGACTTCTCTTTGTCCTGCGGGTTCTGGCCAGAGTTTGGTGATTGCTGATTTTCCTGTTCCATTTATGCCTTCCAGTGCAGATGCTATACGCTCAAACGACAATACCAACCGCTCAATATGGTTGGTTTCGTTGTCTACTTTATCCTCTAGCGCTTTCTCAAGAACATCTTCCATCACGCCAAAATCTTTGTCTTCTTTCTCAGTCATCGTCCCTCCCGTACCCATAAACAGCTTCTAGAAATTCATTTTCTCTTTCTGGATGCTTCTCCATCTCGTCAACTATGTCATCAGCAAACTTACGCGCCTGATTTTTAGATAAAAGATGCCTTCCGCGAAAATCAAATGGGGATGGACCCAATACGTGAGCAATATGGTCACGAAGCATATCATTTACGATCTTATTGACCATAGGGCCAGCATCGCCATAAAGTGTTTCCGCCATTATTGCGGCCTCCGCTTTGGATTAAGCCATAAATCATGCAACACTGGGCACATTTCAGGTGCGGTGGAATGGACCCCACGCTTCCCTGCTTCACCGCAAATGCGTTCACATTCCTTCTTCTTCTCTTCGTCAGTCAATTCTTTTTTCATCTTAAAACCATATCTTCCAGAACGGACGTTTGATTTCGTAGAAGTCAACTTTTTCTCTTAAGCATGGGACGCCTATTACAGTAGCCGAAATACCTGCCTCTTTAAGTTTTGAGGAAATTTCATCAGGCGATACTTCGTCTGAGTCCACCACAACTAAATACATTGAACCAGATTTAAGTGTCTTCATTTATTTTTCTCCTACGATTCGTAGTATTCCTTGACCATATCTTGAAGTTTCATGAATGATTCACGGGCCAATCTCTCAATTTCCTCATCTTTTGTATCATTCGATAGATATTCTTTTACATCGATGGTTTGTCCTGGCTCCACGCATTCAACAACACAATCAGGAATCCACGCTGCAAAACCTTTCACTTCTTGCGTCCTCTTATTCCGCGCCGCCTGTCGCCAAATAGCAATGTATCCTACTTTCGACAAGTCTACTCCATCTAATTCTGGAGTTACTCTGTTCATTTCAGACACATCGCCATATTCATTTATATAATATTCTCCACTTTTCGATAAAATACGAAAAGACCCAAACTTCCAACCCTTCTTATCTGTTCCATCTGGTACTGTTTGGTGAATTTCCGAAGCCACTTTCGCGAAAATCTCTCGAATACGGTGCATCTTAGCACACGCACGATCAATCGCTTCTTTTTGCTCTGCGGTAGGAATAAGAACATCCCATTCTTTAGTTGGTATACTTTCCGAATTTTTCCTGTCCGCTACTTCCTTAGGAATCGAGTCGCGTGTAACGGTAATAGTTTCGTTTTCAGCACTCATTCATCCTCCAATTTTAAGGCGCGGCAGATTGTTGCCAACTCAATCTGTGGTCTATTTGCAGGTGCGCCCACTAGGGACATTGCAGCGTGCTAGGCTGACCCGCGCCTCCCCCTTGCGGAGATCGTTAAACCTTCTCAGGCCAATGCCACTGCCCGTTTTCTGTTCCTTCTCCAGCACTGGTAACCCAAAGTGAATCATTGCCATCAAGAAATGCCTGACCGTTTACTCCTGGATTTCCAGCACCGAACTCGTTAGGCCAAACACGGACAACAACCAAAGGAAATTCCTGTCCAGCGTAAGCCGAGTTTCCAATGTGAGCCTGAGCGCCGATAGGCCACTGCTCCCAAACAAGACCACCTTCATGAGCAATTTGGCCGTTATTCTTGATTCTCTGAGCGATCTTATCCCCAGTTGTCCTGCGCCGGTTGATCTGCTCTGCCTGTTCCTCGGTGATCTTGAAAATCACCGTCCTACCGATTGTTGGTTGCATTATGCCTCCACCGTTGCCGCAGCGGCCTTCCGTGCCGCCCAACGCGCCTTCTGAGCGTCCGAGATCGCCTTCCGCGCCTCGTCTGTCAGGTTCCGCTTCTTGTGCGGCTTCTTCACGGGGACTTCCGGCACTGGAGGTTCAACTACCTTCTTGAATCTCAACACTGTTTCTACGGAATACGATGATACTACGGTAGTCGCTAAAATATCTCCATCATGGAAGAACAAAAATCCAGAATACACTTCCACGTTACTTGCTTCTACGGTTTCCGTTGTTCCATCTTCAAGTTTCACTTCATACTTTGCCATTGTCTTCTCCCCGTTCATGTTGTTCTTTCCAATCATGACCAAACTGCTCTTCTTCATGATCGACTAGATATTGTTGTCGTGCAGCCCTACGACGCTGTGCGCCATAAAGCCGTTCATCTTCGTCTTCAGGACTTTCGAGTTTCCACTGATCGTAGTTCATACTTCTCCCCGGAGAAACTGAACTACTCGTCCAAGTCTACTGCCCCGCCGCTCAACCCCTCTGGAGGAGCCTCTGCAACGATCCTACGCTGATACTTCCGCTTCTTGATCGTCGGACGACCTTCCGTGTCAATCGACATGACCGGCTCTTCTTGGCCTGACCGCTCACGAACTGCGTTCAGTTCCAACTCCTGCGGAATTTCAACCTTGTCCTCAACATCAACCTTTTCAGTCTCGGCAGGATCATCGAATCCTACCGCCACTTCAGATTCAACCTCCGTAGCGTCAACACCGTACAGCTTCAGCTTGTAGCTTGCCGTAGCGCTGTATCCTCGCGTGTACGAGTCACTATCCCTCAAATTGCAATCGCGCCGAAGTTGAGTGCGAAGATGATTCAAAAAATCTTCGATGATTTCCGTTCCATTCAGACCTGTAACTACATTGTTTCCAGACATTTACGATCTCCTTTTAGTTCTGTTGTCTAACGATCCTTATTGCTCTCGTGCCGATGCTTCAACTCTTCAAACAAAGCCAAAGTATGAGCGTGCGGCTTGATTAGACCAGCCTCGATCATTTGAACTGTTCTCCTACTTATCCCAGGTAACTTGCAGGTCTTATCTTGATCTATTGATTTCAATGTATCAGCAAGCGCCTTCTGTGTAAATCCAAACTCTGTCCTAAAATTCTGCCACTCAATTGCTCTTGCAATCCGTTCCTTCATTTCATCTTCTGTTGGTTTATTTCTCGGCATCTATTTCACTCCCTTTCCTATCCATCGTTTGCAGCATCACGCCAGCATAAATGGACACAGCCGCCTCAAAGTTCTTGCGCCGCTCCGATTGCAATAATTGGATGTGCATTTTTACCGCCTCCGCAGGAATGGGAGGAACATGGGAAGCCGCTGCTTTCATTAGGCGATCTTCAAATTGGATGCTGCGCATCAAAGGTGTATCCATATATCCTCCATCATAATCATCATCTGCGCCTTGTCAAGTGTTTTCTGCGCTATTATTGTGCGCAATCTTTCAACGCAAACACAATTCCCCGACAGTACGGCTCCCCATCTTCAACAATCTCAAATGTACTATGAGGTATCGAGGTTTTGTATGTCCAAGAATAGTCTCCTTCCTTGCACCACAACGCTTCAATCTCTTTAGCGTCGTTTTCATGCAGGAAATACTCTCGAAGCAGGTCTTTGTCCTTTTCTTCTGCAATTTGTTCAAAATCTGGCAACAGACCACCCGAGTACACTTTTACCGTGGTTCCTCCGTATGCTCCCAGTTCATCATGAATTGCTCCCTCAAACTCAATCAAGTCGTCAGATCCTCCATAAACGATTACAAGTCCTGACGCCTTTGCCACCTTCATTAACTCGGTAGGAATATCGCACGGGTACTCTATACCTGTCAGCTTCTCTGCTAGTTCCTTCGCGTTCATTGAATTCCCTCCGATGCCTTGCTTATCTCCGCTGCCTCTCTATCGTCCAGTTCCTTCCATAGAGCGTCCACGTCGATCCTTACCTTTCCTGGCCACCATACCTTATACGTGGACTCCTTAATCACCTTGTTCAGTTGGTCAAGAGCCATCGCAATGTCGTCTGGCAACTCTCCATCTTCAGGAAGTTCATCGCACCAGTAGTCTTCTTCGACCCTAGACAAACCGCGAGATTCGCATTTAACAAGCTGAACAGTTGGACGACCTTCTCCCATTTCCTTTGCGTCAAACTCTAAATCACTCATCCAATCAAGCAACGAATCTTCATCAAAGAAAAAACTATCATCCTTATACGTACACACAGGGCCATCTCCATTCCATGCCTCTATCGGGAGAGAATTATATTCCTCGGTGTCCTTTTTTGATTGGCATGAATCGCAGCGCACTCGTCCCTTCTCATAAGGTTTCCCACACTCGCAAGTCTGATGCGTGCATCCCGACCACCGCGCTCCACGCTCACTGCTTGCGTTATCACCTGGATAGAAAATACCATCTCTCGACTTCCACCCTGGCATTTCTATACGAGTAGCTGCTTCTGGGCTGTCATACATTACAGCTTTTTCTTCCTTAGCGTTTCCCATTTTCCTCCAACTCCTTCGGCAAAACGGTTCCAAATGCGCGGAGAGACTTCAATCTTTCCGCTATGTCTTCCTTCGTATGGTTTGGGCAAGCACAAGTCTCGCCGCTATAGTCATTAAAATACGAACAGTCTGCATGATCTTTGTCGTGATTACGCGGATCACATGGCCAGAATATACGGTCGCTCAATGTCCCCTCCGCAAGCAAGCAGCGGGCATCGTTACGCATGAATAGTTCTGTCCTGGCAACCTATCCATTTCGTTCTGAACAATATAGATGCAGGAAGGACCATCATGGTCAACTGCTATGCCCTGTATGCGCCCCAAGAACTCACGACCTTCAAGTTCCTTTCCTAGAGAGTGCATAATTACCATATCACCTTCTTGATACCTGTCCTTATTGATTGTCATTTTTCATTTTCTCCCATCTCCCTACTACTTTATTACCTTACACCCAAACCCAGAGAGCATATTAAGAACTTTATCTGTCTTATCTTTGGGAATTTTCACAGAAACAGTAGTACAAGTCTGTGCATCCTTCCACTTTCTAAACATCGTGGCAAACGAAGGAATATGTACACTATCGTCATCGCTTTCAGAACAAACATAGTCGAATAGGCTTAAATCGTATTTTTCGCTCGGATCAAGCGCAAGACTTCCATCTTCATTCATTATTTCCGATGATGGTTCATCTGTCGGTGGATCATAGTAGAATCCTTTTGGCCAGCTTCCATCCTCTGAATAGAAGTCGAATATGTCTTGTCCTAACGCTTTCATATTTTCTCTCCCACTTTCCTACCGCCAATCCTGCCGCATCCCTCGCATGGATGGCTGATATGCTTCAAACAACCAGGATGTCCGCACGGCTCTCCATCCCGTAGAATCTTATTATCCTGGTGGAAGTATTTTCCATCTACATAGGTACGTAAACTCCTCTGCGGCTTGTCCCATTCAAGACGCGGTAGAAGTTCTTTACCAACTGATGCACGCTCTAAGTTTTCCCAGCACCAGTCAGAATATTCGGTTATGCACGAGCCTATCAACTCCACAATTGATATGTTTTGAATATTATGGACTGATTCCCTTTGAGAGTAGCGCTGCATCGCAAAACAATAGACTCTGTTAACATCGCATCCTATTCCAAATTCGATTGATTCATTCTTCGACAAAGCCTCAATTTCGTCAAGACAGCGTTTTCTTGCCTCACTCCGAATCTCAGCCTCTCTTTCCTCATCAATCATTTATATTCTCCAAATCTTCCAACACTTCTTGCGGAATATCGTACACTGGGCTTACCCACCCAAAGCAAACCACATTCCCATTAGGATCTACATCAAGCATTGGCGATAATTCAGGATAAAGTTCAAGGTCTTCCTTAATCGTCATTATTCTCCCCATAGATGATTGGACTCTTGATCGGCTTGCCCGTCAGTAGTACCTTCCCGCCCTTCTTGTCTACGCGCACAATATCATCCTCGTAGATCGGTCCATCTGGGATGTCTGGTGATTTTGCATCGCGCATCAACTCAACTAGGTTGATTGACTGCATGATTGCATTGTAGGTTTCTGGTTCCACGTCTTCTCCCCGAAGAACTGTTTGGCGTTATCCTATGCGCTGATCTCGGTATCTATTACCTTCTGAACGACATCTACCCAATCAGAAATGCACTCCTTCTGAATATCCTCGTCAATGGAGTCCCAGTTATTGTCGAAACCGCTACGCCCGTTTTGATCTTCAAGGATAGCGGCTACAATCTTCTCAGCAAGTGTCTTTGGCTTATCAACCTTTGGCATTTTCTTTCTCCTTAACCTTAATCGCCTTCTTGGCTTCTTTCAAATCTTCGTGAGTGATGGTATATCTATGCACGATAGTCTGCTTGGGATATGTAAGTGCATTTCCACACTTCTCACAATCTTTAGTCTCGTTCCATTTGTACGATTGCGCTACAAGATATTCCTTATCGTCGTTGAAAGATGTAACCTTAACCGTTTCACCCTTCCATTGGAATTCGCAACCAACCGTCAAGCGCGGAGGATTTTCGATTCCCTGCCCTCCACCACCCCATCTTTCCCTCAGACTTGCTGGCTTCCAGATAAACGGAGTACGTTTTGTATGCGCCTCATACGCCTTCCATGCAGAGCGATTTCCGTATACAACAGAGAGAACGTAGAACGACTCGAAATTACAGCCGAACCAATATCCTCCACGAAAACGTTCCGAAATCGTGTTAATGTCGCCTTCCTCGAACGTTAGGCCGAGTTTTACCGCAAGCATCAGACCCTGGTGTAGACCTTGATTCATCCGCAGCCACGAATGCCCTGTGGCCTCTTGCCGATGGTTCCAAAGGTGTTCAATCAGACGTACTGCTGGTGAATCTTGAATCTTACGCATGTCTTCTCCCCTGAAAAGAAATTATGCGCCCTAGCGCAGTTTGTCAAGTTGTTTTTGGAGGAATTTTATGCTATACTTTAGGCATGGTTGCAATCTGGCTTATCGAGAGCCTAATGCACAAGTCCTTGAAGGAGGAACCCATGCCTACTGAACATTCTAAACTAAAACAGGAACTTATCAAACGAAATATTCCATCTGAGATTTTTGTAGATGAAATACACGGAGAGATTATTCTTCTAGTCGCACTCCGAAATTCAAAAAAGATGGCGTTAGCTCCAGTTTCAGCATATGAAATATTAAACGGTAAATGTTGGTTTATGTCCAACGGATACGCCGCATACTATGAAGGAGGAAAGTCTATATTTATGCAAAATTTAATTATGACTAAAATTCAAGGTAAAATTATAGATCATGCTAATCGGAATAGACTAGATAATCGTTTATGCAATCTTAGATACGCAACATATTCAGAAAATCAGTCGAATCGCCTATTCAGTGGTAAATCTGGGTTCAAAGGTGTACGAGAATTGCCTAGTGGTAGATTTAGAGTCCAAGTATGTTTTGAAGGTAATACAACTAGTCCTGGAGTTTTCGATCATCTAATTGAAGCAGCACTAATCTATGATCAATGGGCAAGAGTTATACAAGGTGAATTTGCTGCAACTAATTTTCCTCCTATAGACGTGAAACGGTATAGTAGTTTTACGATATAATATGGAGACACCTTCCTAATCGAAGCAGCCTCCCCAGCCCCGCATCCTTCCTTTAATCACTTCCCGAGTCGATACTCATAAGCATTCGAGTCCACAATTCTCCTCTTCTCAATTAAATGGAAACCGTATTCTGGATGGCGTAAATCTCTCAGACGCGCAGTAATACTCGAATCGCTGACCAAAATTGCGTATTTTGCTAAAATCTGGTCGCACAAATCATACGGTGTCCACCACTGGTGATCGCGCAGGAGACGAAGTACCATCCCGTTCAATGTTTTAATGCTGGGATCAACAGCACGGAAACCAAATTCGCGCTTTGCAATGCCCACACAATTACCGTACCCGAAGTCCACAAGGAACTTCTTTCCTTTTCTCTCAAGAAATTCCGCAGAACGCTTCTGTTCTTGCGTTGTATTGATTTTCATGCTCTTGCATTCATCTTTGAAGCTCATATCTTTCCTCCCACAAAATTCTCCATCGATCCAATTGCCTTCACTGCCATTGCCGCTACCTGAATCAATTCCTCTCTAAGTTGCTGTTTATCACGATTCTTACGCTTCAGCCGCGTAATATCCCAAACTTCATCCAACTCTTCGAGAATCACAGCATAAGCCTCATGCAGACTTGCAAACTGCTTGCCGTGAACTTCTGCACGCTTAACCTCGTCCTCAATCTCCTTCAATACGCTCAACTTTTTCTCCTCTCGCCTTCTCGATTACCGCCTTCGCTTCCTCTGCCGTCTTGGATGCCTCTACCGCCGCGATTGCTACCTCACGTTCCTGCTCATCACCGATATATTGGTAGCACTCAATCACGTAATAGTCCTTCCAGCCTTCGGATTTCATGTATTCATCCCACTTTGCCATTTATACGTAATCCTCCAAAGACGAATAATGTACTCCAGCTTTCGCATCCTTGTACCACTGCGTTTGGATGTTGCTAAGATACTCACGGAACGTCTCTCCTAGGCATCCATCAGCATCTAGGTATTCCCTGTACCGTATCTGGCTGCGCGTTAGCTTAGGCGGGCTAGGACTCTCATCCCTTATCGCCTTCTTACCCGCATCGGTCACTCTATAACAGAAGTCACCTCCAGTCGCCACGTTGCCAGCAAGTTTAACCATGTATCCAAGCGATACTAGTTCATCCGCAGTTTTGTCTTCTCCGATATAATAGTCGCGGTAATACGGAGTGCATCCTTTCGGACTGACTCCGTATTCATTTACTCCTAGCGCGTGCTGGAGAACGTGAAGTTGTTCTTTTGTCATTTGTCCTGCCTCACTTCGTTTCAATTGGCGTTAGTTCAGGATGCTGAAGCACGTACACAACCGCTTCCGTATCCACGTCGTCTCCCATGACGATATGCGCTTGGTCGTTGTCTGGATTCCTTGCAATTAAGGTAAGTTTGTACTCTGAAGGCAACAAATCGGCTATATTTCCTAGTTTCTGACCAATTTCGCTGTGAAGCAACTGCAATCTAGGTGTTGACATTATTTCTCCCTTTTCATTTTGAACGTAGTCACTTCCGCCACGCCATACGTGAACTTTTCTTTCTTCCCCTTTTGGCACAACTTCTGAAGACGCATTGTCCAGTCATATATTTCGTCTTCGTAGCGAAGTAATAAAAAGCCTACTACTGCCATCAATAGGAATGTTCCCAATACGCCTAAAAGAATACCCAAAGCATCACTCATTTATTCCTCCAATCAAAAAGGGATCGCGTCAGGGTCTTCTACTTCTGGAAACGTTGCACGCTTAGCAGGAGCACTCTCTTCCTGACGCCCACCAGATTCTTCCTTGCCAGACAAAAGCACCAACTCATTCACTATTACTTCCGTCTTGAAGCGCTTCTGACCGCTCGCCTTATCGTCCCACGAGCTAACCGCGATCTTTCCCTCAACGTATATTTTGCTTCCCTTTACAACGTAATCTTGGACGATCTCAGCGGTTCTTTTAAATGCTACCAGATTTATCCACGTCGTTTTGTCAACCCAATTACCGGATGAGTCCTTCTCCCTGTCCGACACGGCTATGCTGAAGTTCGCTACAACTGTTCCTGACGGCGTTGTACGAATTTCAGGATTCTTTCCAACATTTCCTAGGCCAATCCATTTATTCACAGATTTACTCATTTGTTATTCTCCCTTGTCATTTACAATTTCATAGAAGCGCAGTTATGTCAAGATGATTCTGCGCCTTTATCGTCCTACCACCCCTCGAATTCTGCAAGGTTATCAAATTGGTCTTCCGTCATCTCAAGCAATGTTACAGTGATAGAATCTCCTACTTCCGCTCCCAAGAACTCTCCGTCAATCACAGTTGCTCCATCTCGGTACGTGCAGGAATTACCGGGATAATCTGGCTTTGTCACCGCGTAGACTTTAATCTTCTTATCATTCGTTCCGCTATCACACATCATTCCTCCTCGTCTTTCGCCGGTAGAATATCGTATTCCTTAATCGCCCATACAATCGCGTAGAGGCACCAGATAAAGCGATACGTGTACTCCCCAAAGTCCCATTCCCAAGTATCGTAAAACTCGTACTTTTGCCCGTTAGTAGGGGAAAATCTATCTGGCCCGTTGAACGTAAACGAGAACTCGCTGAGCGCACGCCGCGCCTCATACTCTCCGTCATCTGCGCGAGACGTAATTTCGTCTTCGACTGCTGCCCGCAATTCTTCAGCTAAGGTATTCCTTTGCTTCTCCGCCTCTTTTTCATCGGAGTCGTATTCCTCTTTGAACTCTTCGATCCACTCGTCAACATGCTCATTGACAGTGAACTTGAATCTCTCCGAAGAAAACTCCTTGTATCCATTACTTTGATTAGAGTCGCCACGGTCTACAGACTCAAGTTTCTCGCTCCAATAGCCTAGATTAATGCTGAGTTTCCCATCTTCTCTATTGCCAGTACGGAAGAACTCAAACATATCGTTCAGACGAGAAAATACAAAACTTCCCATATCGCCAGAATAGACAAGATGGCCAGGATAGGTCACAATGTCAAATCTCATCACGTTAGAACCATTATTTGTAAAACGTAGATGGCGATAGACGCCGTTGTCAAGAAGGATTTCCATCGAGTGTTTTGATACGTCCTTCAAAAATGATTCCTCTGTCGGATTATTTTTGTTTCCCATCATTCCTCCCCTTGCTCCGCACTCACCAAACTCTGAAGTTCCCACATTGTTACTTTCAACGCCATAAGAGAACGTTTGTACTTACCTAAGTCAAGAACTTCATCTACTCTTTTAGCGAACCCCTTAGACTCGTAACGGCCTTCTTCCTGTACCGGCATCCATTTCCCCTCCCAAGATAAATGTCATCGTCCTACGCGCTTATGACACGCGCAAGGGCAATCTTTCTTGAAGCAATGTGAGCACCCATTCCGCACAGGACCACGGCTACACGGCGTTGATAATTTTGGCTCTTCCGATTTATCAACCATGAGAGCAAACTTCTTGACTTTCGTATGTACTCGATTCTCTAGTGTTGTGCTTGTACTCATTCATCTCTCCATTTTACTTTTTTATGTCCTTTTGCGCGTCGTACATTTCATCAATTATATCAATTGATTCCACTAACAACTTGCGCAATGTTTTGTACGTACCACTTATTGTTAATCCGGTTTCGTTTCCTCCAAATATAACCGAGTATTTACCCTTGTTTGCTGATCCGCCTACTTGCGTTACGCGAGATATTTCCATTTCAATGTTTACGTACATCACTTCTCCTTTTCTCTCATGTTATTTCCTAAGCGCGTTAGGATTCCGTTGATCCGTCCTACCCTATTCTTCAGTATCTTTCGTGCCTGATATGCGGCATACTGAGCAGAGCAACGTGGGCACTCAACCATATTTTCATATTCCTCATCGGCATCTTGGAATCCGTATTCCTTGCCACATCTTTTCCATCCTCCAATATGATCAACTTCCATGTCATCTCGCTCACACGGAAGGTCTTTATAACTTTCATAGGAGTTTAAGTGTCCTACCGCACGTAGTAAGATGGAACGACCGACCATAAGGTTGGCAATCAATTCGCCTCGCTTTATCCTCTTGCGTTCTTTATCTTCCAGTTCACGTACTTTTTGGTTTTCCTTGCAATATAGGTTTACCCAATACTCATGCTTGATGATCTTCTCGTAGTCCCAATAAGGATAGACGGGGCCGGTATATTCCCCTCTGAGCGTGGCGTAGTCCTCGGGAGTGATGTGAGCAGAGTTAAATACGTAACACCGCTGTAAGCCATCAATATCCTTGAGGACCACATCTTTATATCCTTTCTTCCACGTTGCCCACCAGTTGTCCTTGATCTTCCTAATCGACCCGTCCTTCATTGTCAGGCTAAGTTCCCGTCCACCGAAAGCCTTCATGCTGCCATCTCTTCCGTATCCAAGGAAATCACGAAAAGGGCCATCACTGCCTACGAAGTCTCTCCCGACTTCTTCGTACACAAACTCAATCGGACGGTTCAACACAAGCGCCTCGCCGTCATTGAATTTTACGACTGCTACTACCTTGAATTCCTCTCCCATTATCATTCTCCCCCATTCTTGTTAAGAATCTCTACCGCCCTTTGCGCCAAAGAGTCAGTTAATCCACCTTCTTTAGGATCAGTTACCACTAGATGCTTGGATAGATCAGCGTAGTTCGTATCCGCAATGTGCTCACAATCGATGACGACGTAGGACTCAGGGGTTGTAGCCCACACTAGATACTTGTTGATCTCATCCGATTTCCCTAAGCCGATAGGAGTACCATCAATGATCTTTCCCTCGACTCCCCACTCCTTGAACTTGTTTTCCAAAACCCATATTCCCGAATTCCTCCATGCGCTCGTGATGACGATCTTCGCTCCTGTAGTTTTCGTGATGACGTTCAAAGCATCTACGGAAGGCTTAAACGCCTTCACGGGTTCTTGCAGGAGTCTTGCTACGTTCTCGCAAATAGGCATCATGAGGACGCCGTGGACTTCAAGGAATACGAGTTTCACTACCTTACCTTCCTCAGTTCTCCCCATACTCGTACTTTGGTTTCTCGTACCCATCTAACTTATAGTCTACTACTAATTTCAACGGTACTCCTATGCGCAATCCATATTTTTCAACAATCTCCATTGCCGCAGCTTCAGGACCGATAAGACGATCTCCAAACAGTTCCTTGCGCATGTCATCATCCAAGTCGAGAATTCCCATTCCGTGCTTGGCAATGATCCCGTGAATGTCGCTGAACACTTGCGGACTGACTCGCCATTCCACTTCGTTCTGCATTATCGTTTTCCTCCTCCCAGAAAATAACTTGTGCAATAAATGCAAAGAGCAAAGAATCCGGCTATCAGAGACGCTAAAGCGATAGGAATCCAAACATGGTAGTCGTTCATAGTTGTCCCTTTTCAACCTCATACCAATCATGCGCCGCTTTGCCATCCCAACCTATTGCTGATCCGATCTCTTCCCATGTCTTACCTTCTCTCACCATCCGTTCTACCGTTGGCATGTGCCCCTGTTGTCGCAAGCCTATGAGAACAGGGGTATCGCCAAGAATCTCAATCAGTTTGTCGATGGCGTTCACTTCTTGATCGCCCTCTTAGTCTTACCTTCTGAGAATTCCACGACCTCGACTGGCACAGGACGAGCCGTTTGTCCGCTGATCTGAAGTTGAACTTTTACCGTGCGAAGGATTTCCCTTGCCTGTGCTGCAATAGCGTCCGCATGTCCTGGAAGCATCTTCTTTGCCTTTACTTGGTTCAGTGTTGTCCACAATGCTTCTCTTAGGCTATTTGCTGTCAATCCCATTTGTCCTTGCATTCCTTCTCCTTTGTTGGTTAACTGGGTTCCATTGTTGTCTTCCAGACTGAGCATACCGCTCAAATCTGTCTGGCATCTGGCGCTTAATCTCTTTCACTAATTGCTCTAACAACTCATACGATTCGGAAAACTCACCGTATTCAGCAACACGTAACTTTCGGTCGTATTTCTTTTTCCATTCCTTATATTCCGGTTGGCGACAATACTCGACATGCTTTGACATGTTCTTTTTGCGAATCTCACGTTCCTTATCTCGATGTAGTGGACCATAGATTGCGTATGCCGCTTTCTTTTTAGCCTTCAACTCATCGGATTTTTCTGTTCTCCTCTTCTTGTCATACTCCGCCTTAAGCCTCTTCTTTTCCTTAACCGACTTATTTTTTCGGCGTGCTAGACCAAAGCACTTCTGGCTGCAATACAATGGGGATTTGATTTTCATGGCGCGATTATATTCTCCAACATATTTAGGAAAGCTATTATGGCACCACGCACACTTGATCTTTATTGTTCTCCCAATTTCCACCTTAATTATAACTCCGGTATCGCTTTGATTGTTCCAGTTTTTCCTTCCATCTGTCCTCCGCGCCTAGATATTCAATCATGTCGTTAAAGCAATCCTCGCACAAATCCATGAAGTGCTGGTGGCAATCAGAAGACGCGTAAGCGCCGCGCATATCATTCAAGTAAATTGAGCGCAACGCAGGATAACTACTATCACTAGATTCTGTCTTCCCGCATTTATCGCAAACCGAAGTGTACTTGGTCTTATTCTCTCTCATTTGTTCACCTTTTCGGAATTCCACACCCTCGATCAAGAGCATCATAGAAAGTATCTCTCGCTCTTCCTATCCCTACAAACCCACTCAACCATCCAAGGTGAAAGTAGTACATCCCATCCTTACCGTGAACAGTAGGAGTAAGATATTGTAGGTTAAAGTCAATTGTAACCGTGAATCTCGGTCCTGAGCGCCGTATCGGTTTGGATTTTAGTCCCATGTTAAACCTTTTCCTTCGGCGGACTAGGAAGCGGTTGCCAATGGGTCACATCGTTAAATTGCAGTGCGTGACCCATAAAAGATTCTCCATGCAGACAAAGGGCAATATCGCAGCGACCGTTTCCATACACTAGGTACCATCGCGGTGAATCATCATCTTTATCTTCGGATGGCATTCTGTCTTTCACGCTAATCCACTCGGTCACTTCGTCCTCTTTCTAAGATTCCGATATTTACAACTTCCCATTCGATGAAGTTTCCATGCTAAACCGTTTGCCTCGCCAGCGGTATCTGCATAAAACCATCGATCAAACAAACTTTTCATTTCTCTCCCACACAGCTTGGGAAGGTTTAGAAAATATACAAATTCATACGAAGGAAGTCCGCTCATATATCACTCTCCCTCGTCTCTATTACTTTCTCTCCCTTACGATTGACCTTCCAACGCATCCGCAGCATTTCATCGGCGCGTGTCTCAGAAATCTCCCCGAGATTCAACATCTTGTCAATATCCTCACGACTATAGACGGCATCACAGATAGGCCATTCGCTAAGGTATTGTTCCCTAAATTTGTCACCAGACACGGACGATCCATCTTCCTTTATCCGCTCCATCCATTTCTCATAATACCAATCGGCGCACATGCATTCCTCCATCAAACTGTCCAGTGAACTTTCTTTGTGGTTACTTCTTCAATAGGCTTCCACATTGCCGAATCGGAAATATATTGAATCGGCTGATTGGTATAGTTTAACCTCCAGCAATCCTTGCCGGGAGAATTCGGATGAAATCTTCCCCAATATACACTTTCAGGAGCGTTCCCATTGCCGCGATAGAATCTAATAATCGTTCCATCTTTCGGTGCTGTGTCAATTTTTTCCCATTCGCTCATTTCTATCTCCATCTAGTACCGATCATAATTGTCTTCCCGCGCACTCTCTTCGCGATCCGCTTCCATCTCCCGGTAAAGGTTCCGCACCTCTCGCTCACACTCTGGACGACCACACGCTTCAGGTTCCCGCGTGTCGTGCTCCCCGCCCGGTCCAAGATCGTCACCGCACCAATCGCATTTATTTGTCCGCATTGCCTACACGCACCCCACCGGAACAGGAAGGTCAGCCAAAGTAATTCTCTGACATTCGAGCGCAACACGAATCGCTGTTTTAAGATTGCAAGATCCAATCTTCTCTAAAATCGCGGCGTCGGAAAGCAATGAACAGATTTCATCATCCTGCGCTTTAAACCTCATGCCGTCGTATTCAAAAACAGTTCCTCTCATCTCTTTGCCTCCCTGATTCGATACTTAGCATTAGGAAATTGACTGTACGCTTCATCCATGGCTTTCTGCGCTACAGCCCAAGAATGTGTTGGCTTCTGATCCGGTAGCCAAAAGCGCGCTGACAGCCACCGCTTGCCGTCCTGCTTCTTGCATTGAATCGTGTACAGAACTTTATTGCTCATTTCTTTCTGTTCGCTTGGTTCCGCGTCAAGCAAAAACCTTGGAAGATGTTTACTAGCGTTTAGAAATTCGATTCCAAATAGCCTACCATCTCCATCGAAATCAAGGGCGATGCCATTTCTGTTTACTGTAGTTTTCACTACTCCAGTTTCACCAGCGCGGTTAGGCTGAATATAGATATATCCTGCATCTGCATCGCAACTAATTTCTGCGCGAGTTTTGAATTCGACAATTTTTGTTACGCTCATCCCTTTATCTCCTCTGCCGTCTTTCCGGTTTGCGCTTTATATAAGCACTGAGGAATTATAGTGGACAGTGATTCCTCAATAGCGTTCTTATCGACAGTCGCAAGGAATTCAATTTCATCCTGCGTCTTAGGGATAAATTCGTGCTCCTCTATGCCAAGATAATGCCTGATTATCATCCCTTGACTCCCCAATCTACCAGCGCCCCATCGTAATTAAAACTGCCATCCTGCATTTGCTTGTAAATGTTCACCACATCATTTTCCGGGTAGGCGAACGTATGCCTTAGATCAGAAATCCAAGGACTGACATTAGATACGTGCCCTGTGATTATATTCTGGTAGGCGTATCGATACTCCCACTGCCTTTCAGATAAAACGTACAGCGATTCTCCTGGCGCGATCACCCCTCCCTTAAAACTCCACCCACCAGCAGGAGGAAGAACGTAAATCTTCTGCGCCGCCTCAGCCGCTAACGCCCCACCAAGCAATCCGAAAAACCCGCGCCGCGTAATCATTGTTCATCTACTCCATAATACGTATCACGCATATCCTCAACCAAACCTCTGTAGAATTCTTCCTCTTTTTCTGGATGTATCCTGAGTTCTTTCACAACACCATCAGCGATTTTTCGAGCATCCCCACTGCTCATTAAATCCTTGCCCCTTAGCCGCACAATCAACGGGCTAGGACGTAATGCGGAGTATATTTGTTCGCCCAACATTTGTAACCTTAGCTCTCGCATACAATCATCCATTATTTTCCTCCATCAACTCCTCACCACGTGATGATTTGCTTTCATCCCTTCCAATTCTTATGAATTCCACACTTCCAATGCCATCCCATTCTGCATCGACAATCTGGGAGTGCATAAGAACGAAAACGCTCTATCGCTTCTTTCATCGACGATTTCTGTATTTCATGATTATCGGTGTCGTCAGTTGACCACGCAGCATAAAATCCTTCACCACGAGGTCCACCTTTTATCTTTCCAAATACACTGAATACTTTCGCAAGTGAATTTTGTTGTTCATTCCATCCACGGTACTTTTCCCACACAATTTCTCCCGCCCCATTCTTGTCAAAGAAGTGCTTCCAATCTGTTCCACAAAAAAATCTCAATCCGCGTATCATTTATTTTCGCTCCTTCTCCCGTTGGAAATCGCCCTTATGATCCCCTTTCAGCCCACCACAGTACATGCACTGCGGCCCCGTAGGCGGAAGACGCTCTACCCCTCCATACGTCGCCGCAATAGCCCCTCCGCTCCCGTACGCCGCAAGTGGATCAAATGTATTCAATTCCTCATCGTCCGGAAGTTCGGGAAGTCGATGGCAAAGCTCCTTGAATGTCCCCGTCCACGCCATAGGCTTCATATCCTCTATCAACTTCTTAGCTCGCTCTTTAGTGCTTCGCCGCATCGCCTACTCCTCCTCACTTCCCGTACATCTGCCAGTCTGGATAAACGCCAATGAAGGCATAATGACTGCCCTCTACGTGCCCCCAGAAGTCCCCCGTCTTCACAACGAAGCCTTTCCCGTTACTTCCATCCTGATCGGGTTCCTGACCGAAATCAGCCGTCTGCAACCACTCCCACAGAAAACTGATAGCCGCATCCACTGTAAGCGGAAAGGGGAGAGCCATTGCATCCTGACCGCGAATATAATCTTTGTTCCACAAAAGAACCATTCCTTCTGCCTTATCAATTTTTCCGCCGTGGCAAGACTGGCATGGATATTCTACGGTTTCCTTTGGATTGACCCAAGCAGTTCTTTTTCCGCTCCCATAACAATCATCGCAATTATGCGCAGGTACCGGCGTCAAATAATGTGTAGCCTTCCCACCTGGGCAGTTCGACCACGCAAGCCTGACAGCCGCATCAAAATGCGCCTTTCCCTCGCTCACAACCTCAACCTTAAAATTATCTCCCGGCATTTTTATTTCCCTTCCCTTACTGGAGTTTCCCTTGGCGCAAATGGCGAACCATGCGAGCGCGTGTTCGGAATTTTTTTGGCCGCGACTACTTCTGCGCCTACCGTATCCTTTTCGGACGCAACAACTCTTTCGGAATTTTCGGTGCCTTGTACTCCAGACTCTCTCTTGCCCGCTTGGCCAACTTCTCGCACAGCTTTTCCTCTTCCTGATTTTCCGGCCCCAGAATCAGACCCTTCAACCCGTTCTTCTGTGGACTCCATATGATTAGCACTTCTGCTCCCCCTCTGCATATTCGCCATAGCCTGCTCCCACATCTGCTCTACGCTAGTTGCCGTCCGATTCCCCATCGTCAATCCTCAAACACCTGTTCGTATTTCGTATCGCGCACTTCCTTTTTTGATTTCTTGGACGTTCCCTTTTTTCGCACCCTTGGCTTATCCCAATACGGGCTATTACAATCCGGGCACCACTTCGGATGATCCGTCCGACGCAACCACTCGTGACCGCACCTACCACACTTCGTCTTTAGCTCATCTATTTCCATGCTGTACTTATATAACCATAACCAATGTAAGAATGTCAAGCAACTTTCTTAACCTTTTTTCTGCGCCTATACCGCTACCAAAAATATATACCCATTTTTAATTCGTAATTATTTAATTCATATTCTGCGCCTGACAATTTAATTATTATTTATTTTCTATATTTAATTCTGCGCTTTTTCATAAAAACCCCTCCCTTTCTACAGCGCCCCATGAGGCGTCGATGCTATCGTAGACCGGCCTACCCTGGACTACTCCCGCGCATCGACCTACTAGGGGCCTACTCCCGCCCCAACTGGCCTATTGACTGGCCCATAAACCCCCAAAACCCCCTATTTCCCCCGTTCTCACAGGATTAGAGTCTGCCCCATAGCACCCCTGTGCCGATACCCAACAAACCGGGCAAACTATACGCCGAAATACCGGAGAACACCACAAAAATGGACAATCTGACCGCTTTGGACCGTCTGAGCGGCGATAGTGCGCCTGTTTTCGGGCCCGGTGACAGGTAAGTGTCTCTGGTGGCAAAAAAGCGGTCGCTCGCTCAATCAAAGGAATGCCCCGCTTGTGTACGAAAGTCAGGCGGGGGCGAGGGGAATAAATAAAGGGAGCGCGGGCAGGGAATAAAAGCGGCGGGGAATTAATTGAAATGGGAAGCATGAATTAAATATCGGGCGGAGAATAAAGGAATATTCGAGCGTGGATTAAATAAAGGAGAGCTGTACAGCGGGGGACCTTCCCCCTCTTCCCCTACAAGCATTCTCTACTCCCTTCCCTTAGAGTCAGAGCAGTGTGAAGAGTCTTTCAATAGTCCTGCCGCGCTATAGGCTTTCTAGGTATTACCTTTAAGGTAACACTTCCGTGCGTTGGATATTACCCTTTAGTTAACGTCAGCGTAAGTAAATCGCTTTACATGCGGTATTCTGTATTTTCCTGTTGACCAAAGAGTAACAATTGAGAATCGTCAACGTTTGCGTGCAAGTGTATACAAATACAAGTAGTTACTTACTGTAAATCGATGCCGACCGTTACCAGAAAGTAATTAGGCGTGCCGCGCTTGCAAGGGGGCTACAAGGCGCAGTTATCGAAAAGTAAGGGAATCGTACACAGTACCGTCCACGGGGCGCACAGAGAGAAAATCGCCTTTTCCATAATCTATTGATTAAATAGTAACGGGGGTTTATTAAATGATTACCACGTGCTGCATCCTTATATATGTCTCGCAAGACTCCACCCCCTCACAGGGGCATCCCCTCTCTGCCCATCCCTAGAGTGAGTCCTTATCTATATAGATGAATCATTGTCCTACGCGCCTATTTATTTTCACGCCCAAAGCATTTTATCCTTGACATTGAATCGCCGATAGGCGCAACATAAACACAGTTCGATTTTACAGCGGCAATCAACCGCACAAGGAGCAGCAAAATGATCGCAATCTTCGACGACCACGCCGGATACCTTCAGCACATCAGCGTAGCCACCACAACAACCGCCGCCCTCGCGGAGTTCGATACCAAAATCGGAATTGATCCGAATAGCAAGGGGCTCGATGTAATTGCTGATGAATTCTCTTTCTATGAAGTCGCCTCTGAAGAGGCTGCTGCAATGGAATCCGAAGACAGCCAGAATTGCCAACCACGCGGTCACAAGATCAGCTACTAGCCAACCGCTAGCACGGAAAGAGACTCACAATGAGCAAAAGCAAGTATTTATCCCTCGCAATGGAGCAGCCTATATCGTGGCTCACTGACTGTGCAAAACACCCCTCCCCCGCCATGCACCCTATTCACGTTGTCTTGATTCGCATTGCTATTCGTCGCCTCACAGTTTAATCGTCCTAACGCGCTCCACATTTAACAGGGAGATTCCACTATGTACACAACTTTCGCAGATGAAAAGCTGGTTTACCTGCATCGAAACGGCGAAGTTCTGGTAACGGCAACGATTCATGGATACCGCGTATATGTCGCGGTAACAAAAGATGGATACCGGACCGATTACCCAATCGACATTGGGAAAGGTCAAGTGAGTTGGGATAATCCAGAGTGGTTTACTAACGGCTTCAAAAACAAGGCGATAAAAGCCATTACCACAAGAAAGGGACTGTAATATGCCTATCACACCAAAACAGCTTTCCGAGTTGCTTGCAGCCATGATTCCTGCCCGCTTGCCCTTGCTCATTACCGGAGCACCCGGAGTAGGCAAGTCCGACATTATTGCTCAAGCAACAGCACAGGCCGGAGCAGACTTGCTTATCTCTCACCCAGCCGTTGCTGATCCTACCGATGCAAAGGGTTTACCGTGGCCTAAAGCGGGCGGGGAAGAAGCTACTTTCCTGCCGTTTGGCGAGTTGGCACAGGCTATTAATGCCTCACGTCCTACCGTTTGGTTGCTTGACGATCTAGGGCAAGCTACTCCTGCCGTACAAGCCAGCTTTATGCAATTAATCCTGGCGCGACGGGTAAACGGGCATGTTCTGCCGGATTACGTCACATTCGTTGCGGCGACAAACCGCCGCACAGACCGCGCTGGAGTATCGGGCATCCTTGAGCCGGTTAAATCCCGGTTCGCAACCATTGTCGAACTCGAACCGACTATTGACGATTGGTGCAAGTGGGCATACGCACACAATGTTACGCCTACGCTCATTGCATTTTTACGCTTCCGCCCGGACCTGCTTTGCAATTTTCAGGCAAGTGCCGACTTGACTAATAGTCCTGTGCCGCGCACATGGTCTCACCTTGCCAAGCTGGAAGCGCTTTCCCTTTCCCCTCTAGTCGAGTCCTCCGCAATGGCCGGAGCAGTCGGCGAAGGCGCTTCGCTTGAATACCTTGCTTTCCGCTCCATGGCGAAGAGTCTTGTGAACTTGGACGCGATTCTTTTGAATCCTAGCGGCGCTACAATTCCCACCAAACCCAACGAACTGTATGCAACGTGCGTAGGACTCGCAGCACGCGCCAATGACACTAACTTTTCACGCATTGCCACCTATGCCACTCGGCTGGCCGTAGAAGCCGATAGGGGCGAGTTTTCTGCTCTCCTAGTTCGGGACTCTGTCCGTCGCGACGAAAAGATCCAATACACGGATTCTTTCGTCCGTCTTATGGCCGGGCCTGTCGGACAGCTTATTTCCGGGCAAGAATGATTTTATTCTTGACAGTCAACAGACGAAAGAATTAACCTACAATCGTTCTATGGGAGGAACGAAAATGACCGCATCTGATCTTCACACCCGTGCAATGCTTGTCTCGCTCCGCATTAGTGCGTGGTCTGCCCGCAAGTATGACCGCAAGGTTTCACAGGAAACGGCGACTGCTCACAACACAACGATTGAAGCGGGCCGGTACAATAAATGCCTTCTGCCCGGTGACGCGGCCAGCTACAAAGCGCTTACGTCCTACATTGCGAATCTTCGCGTGGTCCACTACTCGCAGACTCTTGCGTGGTCCGATGATGGTTGGAGACTCCTACCCGTCAAGAATTTTCAAGCCTACACCGATATGGTGCGCAATGCTCAGCATGAATTCAATCGGCTGCTTGCGGAATTCGCAGCCGATTATCCTACCCTGCGCGAAGATGCCCGGCAACGTCTAAACGGCATGTACTCTGATACGGATTACCCTAACGACATTCGCGGAAAATACGATTTTTCCGTTGAATATTCCCCAGTTCCTGCCGGTACCGATTTTCGCGTTGCCCTTGCCGCTGAAGAGATTGAAAGCATTGCGGCAAGGACCGAGCAACGCGTAGCGGAGGCTTTCAAGGATGCGCAACAGGACGCGGTAAAACGCCTCTTTGACGTGGTATCGAAGATGCAGGGCAAACTTTCACAGCCTGAAGCAATTTTCAGAGACTCTCTGATTGAGAATGCCCGCGAACTCTGTGACGTTCTTACCCGTCTCAATCTGACCGATGATCCTAAGCTGGAAGTGGTCAGACAGCAGACTGAACTCCTTGCCGCTACACAGCCGCAAACCCTGCGCGATAATCCAGACGTGCGTACCGAAACAGCGAAACAGGCACAGTCTATCCTTGACGCTATGACGGCCACCTACGGCACATTCGCCTAACACCCTGCCCGGACGGTTACCGGGCATACAGGAACGGCCAGCAGCGGGCAACCGTGGCAAGCTGGCAGAAAAGAGCAAGCATGAGCGCAGCCGGTAAAATGACAGCAGCCCGTACAACTTTAGTTTTGGAGCAGCCTTTTTTTGCGTCCCTTGCATTGTCCCTAGTCATGCAGGCAGATGATACCTGTGAGACAGCATGGGTCGATGGTCACACACTTGGATATAATCCCCCGTACATCGAATCTTTGACGCATGAGCGCGTAGTAGCGCTGCAAGCCCATGAGATCATGCATTGCGCAATGGGCCACCCATGGCGCAGGGACGGGCGTAACGCGCAAGGGTGGAATGAATCATGCGATAAGTCTATCAATTCAGAACTCCGTGAAAGTGGTTTCACGTTGCCAGACGGTGCTCTGTATCCTAGCGAAGCAGGAAAATCGGCGGAATGGTACTACGCACGCGCACAGCAGGACGATTCTAACGGCAACGGGCAAGGTCCGAGCAAGCCTGATCCACTCGGGGAAGTCCGGGACGCGCCGACACAGGCGGATGCGGACGGGGAACCTGCTCCAACTGAACAAGAGTGGAAGCAGAAAACCGCTCACGCGGCACAAATGGCGAAAATGGCAGGTAAGATGCCCGGAGGCATGGCGCGGAAAATCGCGGATGCACTCAAGCCGAAAATCGATGTTCGCTCTTTGCTCCTGCGTTTCTTTTCCGAGCGGTCCAATGGTGATTACTCTTGGAGCAGGCCCAATCCGCGTTTTATCCACATGAACCTGTATCTGCCCGCGCTCGAATCGGTATCACTTGGAGAAATTGCTGTTTTGTGCGATACTTCTGGAAGCACTTCCAGCGTATCTCTTGGATATGCACGGTCCATATTAGAGCAGGTGTTAGACGAAGTGCAGCCAGCCGGAGTCACGCTGTATATGGTAGACACTAAGGTTCATACCATTCACAGAATGGAAAAAGGTGAACCGCTCGCATGGGAACCAAAAGGTGGGGGTGGCACATCGTTTGCAAGTTTTTTTGAGGAGATAGAGCAGAGCGACACTCCACCCGTTTGCATTATCGGAATTAGCGACTTGGAAGCCAGTTTTGGTATTGCACCATCTGCCCCTGTATTATGGCTCACTGATACACCGGGCGCAACCGCACCATTTGGGGAGGTTATAGAACTCCCCATTTAGGGGAATTTATGAGAAAAGCGATTGATATGATTGGGAAAAAATACGGGCGATTGACTGTAATCGCCCGCGCACCAAACAAGAGTAAAGACAATGCTGCATATTGGGAGTGTGTCTGCGCTTGCGGTAATCATACAACTGTGAGGGGTGCTACTTTGAGGCAAGGGCAAACATTATCATGCGGGTGTTATCAGCGTGATCGTATGGCCCAAATGGGGCATTTTAGTGCAATCGACTTGACAGGACAAAGGTCCGGTAAACTAGTTGCGTTACGTTCATTAGGGGAAGGAAAGAACAGAAAAGTAATATGGGAGTGTCAATGTGATTGCGGGAATACTACGACTGTTCAAACTCAGCTATTTAGGGAAAAGCGTGTACAGTCATGCGGGTGTTTGAATCATATGCCGATTACTGGATCTGTTAGCCTCTCACATGGTCACGCACGGCGAGGTAAGATAACACGTACTTACATGACATGGCAGAACATGTTCCAAAGGTGCAATAATCCTTTGAATCCTAACTTTCCAGACTATGGGGGACGCGGTATTACAATCTGTGAACGTTGGCAGATATTTGAAAATTTTCTCGCCGACATGGGGATTCGTCCCCCTAAATTATCAATCGACCGAATTAACAATAACGGGAACTATGAGCCGGGAAATTGCAAGTGGTCCACTCAAAGAGAACAAGTCTTGAATACGCGGCGCTCACACTGGATCACGTTCGAGAACCAAACTTTGCGATTTTCAGAATGGGCGAAAATTCTTGGAATATCTAAAATATCTCTTTATAGGAGATTGAATCGATGGACGCTAGAAAAGGCGCTTACGGTTCCGAAGCATGGCACAGTTCCTCCGCCCCCGCACCCAGTCATGAAATGCCCAGTATGCGGGAAATGTGTAAAGTCCAGACCAGACGGAAACCCATACTGGCACCGTCACGGTCACAATTCAGTATGCGAGGGATACACCCTAGCAAATGACATCCAATCACATGTAGACGCCTTACAGGCTCAACAATGCGCAGTTTAAAGGAGGCTCAATCGTGGGAATTCGTACACTGTTTGCAATCGCTATCGGTATGTGGGTTTGGCCTATCGCCGTATACCTGCGTACAGGTAATTTTATCCTTGCAGCCGCATGGATGGGAATCGAGATCCTAAGCAGCGCGGTCCTGCTTGCACTTGGGGCCATCGCGCATGACGTTGCTTGCTCCATGCTTGCAACTACACGTAAGCATTGATACTATTTTCCTAACGCGCTAGGGAGGCGCGAAAGCATGACTCCAACCGAACGCACGATAAAAAGGCTTTGGCTTTCTGGGAGAACCTCGCACGAGATTGCTGCTGAAATTGGCATGAATGAGCGTATGGTACAGGCCATTCTTGACGACTTGGAGCTGTGATAGCCATATAAACCATTTAACGAATTGAGAGGAGAGTAAACATGGAAGAGTCGAAAGAATTACTCAAGCCTATACGCTCACTATTTTGCGCTTGCTGCGGAGGTTTCACACGCGGTAGACAGTGGTTTAACCAAGACACTGGCTATGGGATATGCTCCGATTGCATCGCATGGCTGCGCAAACCAAAGTCAGAGACGGGACCGCCGCGAGAGTCAGAGGATTATATCCGAGACTGTTATGGGATTGAAGGAATAAATTTCAACGTGACAGATAAGGCACAAGTTTCCTACGGTCGCCCGTCCCATTCCATTAACCCGATACTGAACCCAATCAATTGATAGGCGTATAAACCAATTCAAGGAGATTGAAAATGCTCATGACGGAAACGAACACGGAAGCGATGAGGCTCAGAGTCCTACGCACTGCCAAGTATCGGTTAGGCAAAGGAAAGTATCAGGCCGACTTTGAGCATGGCCAATGGTGGGTAACAAGACTCGCAGACGGCGCACAGTGGTCTGTTGTGGACTGCGAAACACAAGAGCGTGGAGTGGCCTATCTCGACTTTGAACAGGTAACGATGGGGGATGAGGCATGACCACAAAAATGCATTACACCCCGGAAGAGCTAGACGCCGCCGCTCTAGCCGATTGGCTGGCCGATGCACAGCACTCCGAGCGGCAAGCCATTGAAGGGCCTTTCTACCCTGATAAGGGAATAACACGAGAGTCCTGTTTTTCCTATGCCGCTGAGTGCCGCGCAAAGGCCGAGAAGTACAGGCAGAGCGGAGCGCACAGAGCGATGCTGGCAAACGGGTAACACAACACAATCGCTTTATGGGAGGCGATATGAAAATGAGGAGAGGTATTCATCCTGTAGTCACTTGGGGCGATTGGATGGTATCCAAACACACTGGAGATAGCATAGATGGCGCTATTCTCCATGTACGGCGCTTGCGCATCCACGGCAAGAATATTCCCTTTGATAAGCCTATGCGCGGCAATGGTGATGGTCGCTTATTCCCATCCAAGGAAGCCGCCGATCAGTGGGCATTCGACCACGGCTATCTGCAACTCTACTTCACGTCTCCAGACTTACGGATGCGCAGAATCCTATCGCGTGTCAATCAACCGACTAAGTTTTATCTGACGGCGCTTTGATAGCGGTATAAATCGTTTTGAGGGAGAATCGAAAATGCTTGAACTTGGGAATCCACCGTACCAAACTACCAGCGACACACGAACTCACTATGCCTTGATTGAAGCTGTCACTGCTGCTATTCCTTGCCTTGCGGACTGGGCAAAGTCTACCGGGCATGGCGAAGTTCACCAGCGCGACGTTGACGCCTTGCGCCTATGCGTGCAAGCGATTGACGTTCTCCGCGAGGAGTACAGCCGATACATCGAACCGGAGTGCAAATCAGGAGAATGGACGCCCGATATTCTCAAACTGATTCGTCCTTACCAGTACACCAAACCGCTTTGATAGCGTCCCATTGATAACGCACTAAAATCAATTTAAGGGGAGAGGAAAACGCATGTTTATCACAAAACAGCAAAGTTTTCGCATCCTGGCGCTGCAACTAAGAGAGCACCATCTGCGCAAATGTGACGGCGAACTGTGCAATATCTCTTTGGTCTCAATCTTAGAGATGGCAGAGGCCGCAGGCGCTGTATTCTCTCTACGCGAACGGCGAGAATGGCCTAGCACGGGGAAGCTAGAGGCTACTCCTAGCGCCGAACCGGAATCCTTTGAAGACGAAGCACGGCGCGTCTTTGGTGCCTGCGGCGGCGAGTGTGGAGATGCTCCTTGCGTTGCTTGGAACAAAGCACACCCCGCACGCCATTCCTATTGCCAGCATTGTGGAGAACCAATTTCACGTGGGGAACTGTATTGCGGTCCCTGTGATCCACGAGAATAGTCCTACGCGCCTTATATTTTTCGATTGACAACTGACTGCGATAAGCGCAGAATTAAGGCAAGTAGAAAACAGGTTTCACAATCCTATCCGGTGCCGGGAGTACGTCCCAAGCAAGGTTTTCAAAGAAGCGAAAACCGGGTTGCCGTCCGAGAGACGGGTACGCAAGACCAATTCAGACCGGCACGGATGGGAAAGCAAGCATAAAAGGGAGGATGCAATGAAGGTTACTTTTGAGAGAAGCAACGTAGGCGATTTTTCAATCAACATCGAAGGTGCGCAGCGTGAGGATGTTCTGGCCATCCGTGCAATCACAGACCAGCAGCAGCAGATTACACCACCTGTCTACTTTGACGAAGTTCGTTATGCAGAACCCCGCGACTGGTCTGGGGTGCAGCAGCAAGCGTTCGTCAAAGCGGCGCAGATGGTCTTCCGCGAAACCCAAAACAAGATCACGACAATCAAATTCCTTCGTTCTCTGTCCGATCCTCCGCTTGGATTGAAGGACGCTAAGGATATGACCGATTACGCCATCCACGGCGCAGTTGTGGCAAACGTTACTTGGCTGAAGGAGTAATCGCATGAGCCTAGCAGACGCCATAGCACGCAACCGAGCGCGGAAAGCGCAGAAACAGAATCCTACCGCGCACAGGGATGACGGTTTAAGATGTTTTACCGTGAACGTCCTAGTCGTTCCTCCAAACATCGAAATCGCGCTAGGAATGGCAACCATGCACGAAGAGAAGCGCACCATTTACGGTACATCCTTAGCGGATGCCAAGAGAAGGGCAGGAATCGAATGACTCTCGATGAATGGGGCAGACAAGAGAGGAAAAGGATTGATGATTTTATTGCCTACTGGAAAGAAGCGCAGCGCAATAATCGTGATCCTGATTTATGGCCGGAAAATCTCAATCCTGGCGAGTGGGATGAGCAGATAAAACTCTGGAGAACAGAATGACGGCAGAACCGAGCCGTGGAGTGGTCAAGGTTTGGATTGAACCGGAGGTGACTGCATGAAAGACGCAAAGAAGAAACGGAAGATAGAGGACAACGATCTGTGCTTGGATTGTCCGCATCCTGCACATAAGGGGAATTGCCCGCTTTGCTCCGTAGGCGATATGTGCAATCCTCATCCCAAAGGATCGTCTCTGCCGGGTTGGAAGAAATTGTGAGGGAATCGAATGAAATGCCCTATTTGCGATGATGAAACAGGAATGGAGATCGGCGGAGAACCTTTCTGTGTCTTCTGCATAAGCCAATACGTCCAAAGCAGGAAATTCGCTTTAGACCACATCAATGGGAATGTTCACGACAATCGTCCTGAAAATCTGCGCGTCGTGACGCTGAAGCAAAACACTTAACAGTGTAGACGGGCGCGAACCCCCGTCACAAACGGCCATTGGAGGGCCAGCATCAAATGTCCAAATTTGAAATCAATCAGGCAGTAAGCGGCGTAGACCTTGGAGTTTTCAACGGAAAAACTAAAGATCAAGCCCTCGACGCCATGGCGCAAGATCAGGGATACGCGGATTACGATGAGCTTTTGAGTGTAACAGGAGAGACGCGGGAAAGCGACACGCTGGAAATTCGCGAGGTGCGGAAACCTCTTACCTTTTCCGTTGTAGTCCGAGATTGCAATTCTTGGGATGCCAAGACAGGTATACATTGCCTCCTGCGCGACTGTGGGCACGCTCACCGCTCACTTGCTACCGCCTCTCATTGCCATGCCAAGCTGACCAAGGTCACCGGACAGTGGGGGAATGGAGGAACCACCAGCGCAGCATGGTTTAACGCTGTCGTTGAATCATCCACGGGCGAACAATTCAGCAATTGCGAATTGTTTGAGGCTCTCAACCAATGAGATGCGAAGCGTGTCAAGGTACTGGGTGGAGAATCCGCACTGTTCCCCACCCCTACACCAAAGAACACAAACCCGTTACTTTAACAAAAGAATGTGTTTTCTGTCACGGCAAAGGTTATGTACACGTGATTCCTAGTGCGTGTGGGAAAGATCACGCTGCAAACGATTCTGAGGATAATTGAGATGCGAGTGATAATTGTACACAGCTTTAAAGGGCCTTTCCTCGGGGGCAATCTCAACATGCGCCAGTTGCTCAATCCAATCTTCTACTCAAGGGACGTTCGTCATCCAGATTCCAAGCGACAAAGGTGCAACAAGTTGCGTAGCAAGAGCTTAAGGGAGGAAAGACGTTTGAAATCGCTCAGATTCCTATAAAATGCTTCTTGGTAGATGGCATGAATCCTGCGCTTTCAAGTGCCTCAATTACGAAAACTTTTGTACACATTTCCTGATTCGCTTTCGTTTTTCTATTGACAACGTTCAACCGTTAGCGCATTATGGAGAAGTAACAACACACCGCCGATTGGGAGATTGGCGAGATTCTGAAGGGAGAGAAACAAATGGGAACCCAGACAATATCTGCAAACGTGGTTGAGTCGATGCCCGTAACGATGGCTACAATGATTGAGGAAAAGCCGTCCTTCACTCCTACCGAACCAGCAAAAAAGATTCCTACCACCCTGAAGCAGGTAGGTCAGCGGCGCGATTACCAGATGATCGACCCGCGCACAATCGACATTGAACCGGGATTCAATGCACGCGACTATACGCTTCCTGAAAACCGAGCGCATCTTGACCGCCTAAAGCTGCTTATCATTGCGGCTGGACGCGTCAATGATCCCATCATTGTACGGCTCAATCGTGAGACTGGCCGCGCAACCGTTGTAGATGGCGAGTGCAGGCTTCGCTCTGTTTTGGAATTGATTGCCGAGAATGTCTATCCGTTCACCGAAGCCGATATGCCTTGCTACCCTGCGCCTCCAGGAAGCGACGATGAGGCCACACGGCGCTTTGCTTCGCTATACGCGAACGAGGGTAAGTCTTTCTCAAAGTGGGAACTTGGACATGGCTATCAGTCCCTCTATGACCTGAATATCTCCATAGAAACGATTGCCAAGAAAACAGCAAACTCCGTAGCATTCATTAAGGAGTGCATGGACCTTGCCAATGCCCCCGACGAACTGAAACAGCTTCTTTCGTCTCAGGCTGTGAGTCCTGCTGAGGCTATCCGTATCGTCCGTAGTGCCGATGTTCCTGCCGCTGTGAGCACTTTACAGGCGCAAGTGAAAGACAAGCAAGCTAAGGGAGAGAAAGGCCCTGTCAAGCGGTCCAAGGCACAGACCCGCACGATCAACGCACAATTCGAAACATCTTCTCTGTTGGTCGATGTTCGCAATGCAATCCTTTCGCTGTTTGCCGATGTTCCCGCTGACGATCTGAATACCGATGATCCTGACGCGGAAGCCGTAGTCAAGGTATCCAAACTGCGTGATCTGATGGCCTACACCGTTACAGAAGACGACCTGAAGGCCGTAGGAGTAGAAACAGCTAACTTCTAGGATCAACCGGGCAGACCTTGCTCTGCCTTTACGGCTCTGCTCCAACGGCCACAGCCTACGCTAGTCCCGGAGCATTCATCAAGAGCCGTAAAGGGAGCGCAAGACGCTCAGGAGAAAAACATGTACCAACCCCGTTACGTGGCCTATGCAACCGCGCACAGCAAGACTCCCGACNNACGATATGCTTGCAATCGACACGCAAGCATATCCCGGAGGCTGTATGACCGGATTCCTGATCTGGATTGGGAAGCAACTTGCCAAAGCGCGTAAGGAACATCCTAACTGGTTTCTCAACTCAACTCTAGTAAACCATGCTGAATATGATTCTTGGCTACAAAACGAGGTAAACCATGAAACACACTAACAGGGGTTTGGCAATCCACAACTTCACCGACCGAAATGGGATAGGATGCTCTCTCCAGAAGTCTAGCATCGCAACAGAAGATGCAATTTGGCTAGGAGCTAACGAGATCGGCCTGAAGCGCTTTGAACCCGGCAAAGGCTGGAACGATGTGAAGCTGGAGCAAAGCAACAATCCTACCGGCGTAGGGTACATCGCTAACAACCGTATGCACCTAAGCCGCTTGCAAGTGGAAAAGTTGCTTCCACTGCTCGACAAATTTGTTTCAACAGGAGAACTCGAATGAAGATCGATTTTCAGAACCTCAACATCGCACCCAGCCCCAACCCCAAACCCCTCACCGTAGAGCGCGTAAACGTCCGTATCGCAAAAGGTGAAGGCAACACAGAAAACCACTCACAAGTAGAAACAGGGTTCATCAGGAATACGTTTCTTAGTCCTGACGCGCTTCTGGAAAGGCGGTAGGACAATGAAGAATCACGACGGCAACATTCGAGGATTCTACCACCTGTCCGAAGCGTGGTACGGTCCCTCCAACCTCCAAAACTCACAGTACACCGATGAGGTAAACTTTGGATTCTTTTGTCCTAGCGGTGGTACGTCTGGCGAAATGTGTTTGAGGTGGCAGCGGCTTGGCGACAAGAATGTTCCTAAGCTGGAATGCTTCAGTGACGCTTGGCACACACTGGCATCTTTTACAGACCTTATCGCGGCGATGGGCGAACTAGACGATCAAGACCCAACCCCAAAGGAATTCTGCAATCTCCTATCGCGCTTAGGATTCCAAGACCTAACACCACGAGAGAACCCTTATGGTAATCCAGAGGCCCCCGTACAGCGCAGGGAAACGATGCTAGAGAATGCGCTTGGGGCGCTAGTAGATGCCATGGGACTCTATGGGGCGAACTCAAATGAAGTCAATCCACACGTCAACAACGCAAAGCAACTGCTTGGGAGGAAGTAATGACAGACCAATGGCTGAAGCGAGAAGAAAAATCACCGACTGAGTACACTGAAACTCATCCGTCCTACGGGTGCATAAGCATCTCTCAAGTCTCAGGACGTGGCGTCCTATTCGGCAGTGAGGTAACGCATCAGCACTTCATTAGCCTCACCATCTCTGAAGCAAGAAGAGTAGTAGATGAGCCGCGTGAGTATGTTATGGCTAAACGCGAACTAGTAAGGGTAGAAATGACTCAGGCGCAATTTGCTGAAATGATTACCTCGCCGAATCGTGGGAGCGGAACTCCATGCACCATAGAACGGTGTACAGGTGATGAAGGCCAGCCATGGGTAGATCCCCGTCACGGTGGGCGTCCTTCTCCGCCTGATCCTGAGCACTACACCAAGAAGTACAAGACGGCCATGGGCGACCGGGCGGGACGTGTGTCTGAAAGCATCAAGACTGCCAGCGAAAAGGCTGACCGGATTTTAAGAGGAGAGGACAAGCCCACGAAAGCGAACCTTGGCGAACTCGCCGCCGCTCTTCGTAGGGCACAGATGAACCTTGACCAGAACCTTCCCTACGTCATGGAAGAAATGGAAGAGGGCATCGAAAAGCGCATGTCAACAGCGGTAAGCGAATTTGAGAGCTATGTAGCCTTTAGTTTGCAAGCAAAGGGCTTGGAACATTTGGCTGCACAGGCACCGCGTCTCAACTCGCCAGAACAGAAGAGTTTGCCTGACGGCGCACAGGAGTCCGAATGAGCGTCGAGAAGGTAAACCAAACAGTCAACCGCTGCATCTGCCAGCTCAAGGACTGCCCAAGCAGGGCACTTCCTCTTGAAGAACAGTTCTGGCTATCAAAAGACGAACGTGTTCCTGAGCGCTGTGCCTACTGCGGAAGGCGAACATGGAACGGAACAGACCTACGCAAGAACACATGGATCACCGCTCACAACAAGACACAACGACTTTCCGAGTGGGCTAAGGAAACAGGAATCAGCGGTCAACTCATCCGCCACCGCATCAAGGTAGGATGGAGCGAAGAATCTGCCGTTTCCTTAGCGCCTAGAAGCAATCAAGAGGAGTAATACCATGCTGACTATTGATCATTTTTTCTTCGCGCTAGGACTTGCGATGGTAGCTTGCTTGGCATTCTTCATCGCTTCCGATCCGCGCATCTCTTGGAAACGCATCGTGCGAATAATCATCATGGCGTTGGCTATCATGATGCTTATTCTTTTCTTCACCTGCATGTTCTTTGACATATCCAATAGTGGGAAGGTATTGTGACATGAACTCTATCCAAGAAACAGCAAAGTCTATCATTAAGGAGATGCAGGCAGTGCAAGACGAATGCCAACCCGAAGCTGCGAAATACTACCGCCGCATGAGCATAATCTCCTACGCCGAAGCTCTCAAGAATGCGCCTACGCGCTCCAAGGAAATGACGGAACAATGCTTTCAGGAGGCATACTTGTATTCTGAGAAGGCTATCTCGCTAGGTATACGAGAGGAGCGTATGGAGGCATCATTTGCCAACCTACGCGCCTACTGGTTGCCGCGATTGAAGGATGGACCTCATGCCAAAGATTGAGCAGTTCCAGTGCGATTGCGGATGTAATGCTATCCGTCAGCCGTCGAATCACTGGCGCATGGTCAGACGAACTAAGAGCGGAGAGTGGATCGTTTCCCCATGGCGCGAAGGACTAAAGAACCGTAAGGACGTTAAGTACGCAGCAGGACAGGCATGTGCGCACGCGCTATTGGATCAGTTCCTATCCGCACCGAAGGAGGCCGCGTGACTTACAAACGCGCTATAGGCTTGAGCATTTGTTTGGCTCTAGGATATGGACTGTATTCGGTCACTACCAAATACTTGTTCCCGAATCTATGGACTCCATCACTCACTCGTCTTGATAGTTGGTTTGAACGGGTATATTTCACTACCGCTGGAATTTTCGCCGCTGTATGGAGCGCAAAACATGATACTCCGTGACGTACTTGTACCAGGAAAAGAGTTACAATGTGATAAGTGCAAGCTGATTTGGGTATCAATTTCCCGCAAGCTGCCTAGCAACTGTCCTAATAGAGATTGCAGGGCAAGGGAATGGAATGGGAAGAAGAAACGCAAGCCACGCATCCAACTACCTAAACCAAAACGAATGCACTCAACAGACTCAGACGAGGAGATGGGATTTTGAAAACTAATAAGTTTCTTTTAGCGTATGCGAATGGAATAAACATCACTACCCACGACCATCGCAAGGTTTTCAAGATACACAAAAGCGGCGGGTATATCGCTGGTCTTATTGAAGGAGAAAGATTTCTTTCTTATTTCTTTGGCGGTGGGAACTTCGCTGGCCACTCGATTTGTCTTGCTTCTCAAGACTATCTCATCGCGGAGGAAACAAATGGAGCGCGATAATGACGAACGCTTTACGTGGCGTGACTTCTGGGTTATCGTCCTATGCGCTGTTGTGATGGTATGGCTGGGAGGGATGCTGTGAGCGAAGAACGTTGGTTCAAACAGCAACGCATGGAATGGATAGCTGAGTCCTTGCGCGTCTACGGATTCATCAACCGTGAGCACCTTGAGAAGAAGTTTGGAATCTCGACTGCTCAAGCCGCTAAGGACTTCACAGAATTCCAAAATCTTAATCCTGACGCGATGAGGTACGACGTTTCGCTCAAGAGGTATTTGGCGCTTGCGTCCAAAAAGTAGACGGGGTATAATGGGGTTATCAGGCGTTGTAAGCGCCGGAAATCCTTATCGCCGTAGGAGGCGAATCATGACAACCCCAGTAGCAGGATATACCTCTGGCACGAACCCTTTCCATTGTTTTTATTGTGGATACGATTGGGTATCCAAGCAAGAACATCCAAAGGGGTGTTCTCGATGCAATTCCGCACGTTGGGACGATCCTAGCGTTAAGCCATCTAAGAGAGTGTGGCCCGAACGGAAGAATAACGCTATCGCTACATTCGAGTCTTTGCTTTCTTTGGAGACTGACGAGTGCATAGTTTGGCCGCTTGGGCTATTCAAAGATGGGTACGGAAAGATCAGAACTGGAAAGATCACGGTAAAGACACACCGTTTAGCCTATGAAAAGAAAATTGGTCCGATTACCGATGGACTGAACGTTTGCCATCACTGCGACAATCCACCATGCATGAACTACCGACATCTTTTTCTAGGCACAGTACAGGAGAATAACGAGGACAAGAGAATTAAAAAGAGGCACAGATTCGGAGAAACTCATCCGATAGCTAAACTAACTGAAAATGATGTCAGAGGCATACGAGCAAGGTATGTCAAAGATGTTAAAAACAGAGATAAGCGTCAACTGAAGCTAGCTGAGGAATATGGAGTTAACCAAACCGCTATATCTTGCATAATCAGGAGAAAGACATGGAAACATCTGAAATAACAAAGGCATACGGATATATCAGGTGCTCTGGAATCAGCCAGATGGATGGTGATGGACCAGAACGCCAGCATGTTGCAATAGCCGAATACTGTCAGAATCACAATATTGAAGTTGCACACTGGTACGAGGAATCTCACACAGGAACAGACCTTGACGGTCGCATAGAGTTCCGCCATATGCGAGACGCTATGGTGTCAAACGGAGTCAGAACAGTTGTCGTTGAGAGAATGGACAGACTCGCACGTTCGATCATGATCCAAGAAACAATTCTTGCTGACTTCAAAAACAACGGGATTGTTATCTACTCAGCTACTCTTGGCGAAGATGATTTATGCGGAGACGATCCTACCCGCGTCCTGATCCGCCAGATTCTCGCCTGCTTCTTTGACTACGAGCGCAAGATGATAATTGAAAAGCTGAAAGCCGCACGTACCCGAATTAAGAGTGAAGGACGCAGACCTGGACAGAAAAATTATTCTCCTGATCCTCACATAAATTGCAATTCAGAAGGACGTAAGCCTTATGGACAGAGACCAGGAGAGCAGGAAGTCCTTTCCCGCATGAAGGACATGAGGGCCGCAGGAGCGCACTACTACGTCATAGCCGACACTCTCAACGCTGAGGGCGTACCCTGCCGCATGGCCCACAAAGGAAAGATCTGGAAGGCCAACACAATCCAGAAGATCCTTACCCGCAAAACAAAAGTGGGGACCGCATAGGCCCCCGCTTCTTTCCTTTGTATCAAGCCTCAGAACGGCATCGAATTTACTGGTTCAGGAATTTCAGGAACTACCTTCTTTGGCCTACCGCGTACCGGCTTCGCCTCTTTAGAAATTTCATCAGCATGGAAAGCAGCAAGCTCCGTTGGACCACTCTTCCTCTTGGGGACCAGCGTCCTGTGCCCCGATTCATTAGGCTTGGATACCATTCCTTGCGCTTCCATGGCTTCGATGATGTTCGCTGCCTTCACATAGCTGATCGACAGAACACGCTGAAGTTCAATGGCCGATACCTTTCCATAGTTAAGGAACGTATCGTAGGCGTCTTCTATAAACGATTCATCGGATTCTTCCAAAGACGTGGAGGCGCTAGGAATAACCTCGTTGTGCGTATCGAGTTCCCCTTCTTCGTCCTCTCCTGGATCATCGAATGGAGTCTCTATTTCTTCCTGTTTTATTGAATCCTCCATCATCTGGATAGCAGGATGAGATAGAGGGGGTTCAGTAGTTTCAAGTTCAGGGAATACAGGATTCTTCTTCTTGATCAACGCTTCCGCAAACATCTGAAGGTCTCTCTTGTAGGTTCCGTGACGGCGCACAATGTCATTGATACTCCCCACGGATAAATCCGGGGGATTCTAGCGTTCTTTCGAACGCCTTAACTGTTTCAACCAGCGTAGCTGAATTTCTCCAGACTTACACACTGTCCGCAGTCGTTTAACGACTCCATGTATCCCAAGGCGTCGAGTATCCTGATCCCTTCCGCTTTCAGATTTAGAGATGCGTTTCCATCCCGGCTATGATGACTTCCACAAGAAGGACAGTCCCACTCTCTATCTGAAAGAGTTAGGTCATTGTTTTTGTATCCTTCCACCCAAAGGCGACCTTCTTGTAAAGGCACCCGGTGCTTGCGATTTTTCCATTTGATG
>QGNH01001336.1_pt1 | contig 37562 bp, 55 predicted proteins | sample 1735481 | NCBI WGS metagenome assembly QGNH01 (sample SAMN09239004, study PRJNA386568) | Viral metagenome, whole genome shotgun sequencing project. | reverse complement strand
TGATTAGCATTCCAGATCCTGGAGCAAGCAAATTTTGTAGTAGCTCCCTCAGCTTTTGTGAATAATAATTTGGTACAGGCGAGTGGGACATCTGGTTTGCTTGTGGACTCAGGAGTTTCTGCAGCAAGCTTGCCTTCTGTCACTACTCCTACTATAGCTAACCATATAGCAGTATTTACTAATACCGCCGGCAATCTAGGTGAGGATGCAGCCACAGCAATCAATGGAGGCAACATACAAGCAGGCCTTCCTGGAACAGGGGGAACTTTGACATCTTTCCCAGCAGGACGTCCAAACAGAGGTTCATTAACCGTTGCGGCGGCAGAAAATACGGGAAATACCGCTACAACCATTACTAACGCTGCAATGGGTCAAGCTTCAGTGATTAGCATTCCAGATCCTGGAGCATCTACGGCTAATTTTATGCTTAATACTGGTGCTACGGCAATGGCTGCAGGAAGTAGTATTGTTATGGCCAAAGTGAATGGTACAGAAGTATCTAATGCGATGACAGCGAATGGTGTTGCTGGATTGATTACTACTTCCGTTATAACCATTGGAGCAGGAGGAAGTTATACGATTAACTGGACAAATTCTTTTATCACGTCAACTTCTGTTGTTTTACTAACCTCTGTGGCGGGAACAAATACTATTGAGGATTACAATTTGAGATGTGTACCCGGTAATGGCTCAGCATCTCTTATTATTTGGAGTACAAGTTCTGCATCTTTTAATGGAACTTTAACTTTAAGTTATTTGGTTATGTAATAAGTTGTAACCTTTTATCAGGCTTAATCTTTTTTCTTCCTTTTTGATTAAGCCTGATATCTTTACATCGGAATTAGATTTATTTTAAACCATTTATCTATTTCTATTTCCTTATAATAAACACGTCCGTTTAATTTGTAATAGGGAAAATCTTTGGCCGTGTATCTTATTCTTCTAACCCATCGCAATGATACCGAGTAATGACTTGCCAATTCCTTCTCTGTAAAGAATTTATTGTTATCTAATATCATATCATCCCTTTCAGTTATTCTATTCCATTTATAACTATATCCTGTCCTTAGCTATCGGTCTTCTACCTTGTTTTACCTTTTATTACCTTGTTTTACCGTTTATTACCTTGCTTTACCGTTTATTACCTTCTTTATCATTTTATTCCTATACGCATCGAGACGCTCTTATTTATCAACTACATTGTTTGTGTGGGGCATGGATTGCTAGCAAAGGATTGCTAACCACATCAAACGAGACCCATGCGTTATGTGGGGATAGATTTTTAGCGTGACGGCGTAATAGTCCGAGACCTGTTCGATAGGCAGTGGCGTTACCGTGGCGGGGCAATAGCTAGAAGGAACGATGATGGACAATAGTGTTATGGATAACACCGCGCCTGATATTAATCAAGCGCCCGCAGACCTTTCGCCTCAGTCAAATGAGCGGAGTTTTAAGCAATCGGAATTAAATGAGATTGTTGGAAGAGCGAAACATGATGCCGTGGAGTCGTTTAAACGTCAACAGACGCAGCAACAGCCAGCGCAACAACATGCCGCTACCGAACCAACGCACTCACAGAGATTATTGTCTGAGGATGATGTTAAACGCCTAACCGGCGAAGAACTGAATCGTCAACGCGAAGATTGGGAGAGGCAAAACCTTGAACGTCAACAAGCGGATGCAGCCAAAAGAATTGTGGGTTCATATCAAGAAAAGATTGCGGCGGGTAAAGATAAATATGAGGACTTTGAGACTGTCACGAATAATGTTGATATGCGCTACTATCCTAATGTTGTTCAACTTTTAGCTGAACATGTGGATAATGCCGCCGACGTATTTTATGACCTGGCAAGAAACAGAACTAAGCTTCATCAAATAGAATCTGTATGCCAACACAACCCTCAAGACGCAATATATGAGATTCAGCGTTTGTCTACCTCCATCAAGGCAAACAGTGATACCTCAAGAGTGAAATCATCCAATTCACCATTGTCCCAGCAGCGACCTTCTTCTACCGGAACGGATTCTGGCGGCGCTCTGTCAATGAAAGACTTGAAAAATAAATATAGAGCGTAAGGCCGCCTGAGTCCTAACTTAAATTCTAGTTAGGAGTTACTAACATGGCAGTTTTCCCTACGAATATTTTACAACAAGTACAAACCTATCAACGATCTGGGCTTGCACTATTACAGAACTTATGTTGTCATATTGCTACAGCTAATACAAAATTTAAAGATTTTGACTTAATACAAGCCAACTTGGGCTCGACTGTGACGTTCGATTTACCACCACGCTTTACCACTACTGCAAGTTTAGTTGCTTCATTTCAGCCAGCAGTACAAAGAGTTCAAACTCTTGCGTGTGACCAAGCAAACAACACTTCATTCGCTGTTACATCGCAACAACGTATCTTCAACCTGGAAAAAGGCGAAGAAGATTACATGCGAGTGTTCGGAAAGTCGGCTATTGCAGAGCTTGCAACTCAAGTTGAAGGCAACGTTGCTCTTAACTGGGCATCAGCAGTTAATTCACAATTAACTAATACGCTTAATACTTTCTCAGGCCCATACCGATTCTACGGTAATGGAACCCAAGCACTCACATCATACCAACAACTTGCTCAAGCCATCATGTTCTTCAAGAACTACGGCTCTGTGGCTGAAGGGATTAAGGTGTATCTTCCTGATACAGTTGTTCCAAGTATTGTAGGAAATGGTCTAAATCAATTCGTTCCACATAGAAATGATGAGATAGCAATGAGCTGGGAAGTGGGCGATTTTGGTACACCTCGTGTAAATTATTACCAATCTAACTTAATGCCTATCCATGTATCAGGTAATACAGGAGTAAACCAAAATACTCTAACTGTAGTTTCTGTAAACGATCCTACAGGACAAAACGTAACTCAAATTACTGTTTCTGGCGCTACTGCTAGTGACTTGAACGCTGTGTTCTCTGGCGACCTTTTCAGCTTCCAAGATGGGGTAACTGGATTTACTAATATGCGTTATTTAACGTATATTGGTCACTTTATATCTGCAAACTCCGTTCAATTCCGCGCAACTGCAAATGCAGCCGCGAACTCATCTGGTGTTGTAACAATCAACATCACTCCCGCATTGAACTGGGCTGGCGGTCAGAACCAAAACTTGAATCAACCTATTCAAGCTGGAATGCAAATTCTAGGCCTTCCCTCGCATCGTTGCGGCGGTATCTTGGGTGGCGATGCATTTTACTTAGCGATGCCTCAATTACCTGAACAATCACCGTACGATACAGCTAATGAGTATGATGATGACACAGGTTGCTCATTGCGATTAACATATGGTTCTTTGTTCGGCCAAAACCAGACTGGTATGATTTATGACGAAACACACGGCTCAGTGATCGTACCTGAGTACTCAATGCGTTACGTCATTCCTTTATCACAAGGCTAATTGAAAGTCACCGTAACTGCGGTTTAAGTCACCGCAATTGCGGTGATTAACTTAACAAATTGAGGAAAAATCATGGCTACATTTTCTGCACCATCCATACAGAACGACCCCGTTTATGCGTTGCCACATCTGTATATTAGCGGCTTGAACATTTCTTTTGCTTCTACTACGGTAATAGCAATCGCTCCAGGGCAGGCACGCGATGCAAATGACATCATTGATATGCCTGTTAGCTTTCCAGATGCTCTGAATAACATTAATCCAGGCGTTTCATTCCGTGACTACCAGCAACCGCTTTTGATTAATTCCGCAATTGTCGGTGCAAATGGTTTAGATAAGGGAACTATCGCTGCAAGCTCGCAATATGCCATCTATTTAATTGGTGACTCACGGGGCTATAACCTTGTTGCTGCTGTAATTTCTTTAACCTCGAATGCATTTCCGACATTACCTTTAGGGTACGATTCTTATCGATTGCTCGGGTTTGCTGCCACTGACGGTTCATCATATTTTGTGTACGCGACTCAAAAGCCTCAAAACATGGTAGGCGCTCTTCAATACATTAATAACCCCGCGCTTAATGTTTTAACTGGTGGCACAGCGACAACATTTACCGCGATAGACTTAACCACGAATGCGGCAGTTCCAACAACCACTCTTCCCAATATCATCGTTGAATTATTTGTAACCTTCACTCCAGTGGCTGCGGGCGACACGGTTCAGTTTAGACCTACAGGCTCTTCTTCAACAGCTGGATTGGTAACAATAACTGGTTTAGTCGCGGGTATAGCTCAAACTCAATACATTCAAGTGATTGCCGGTGTCGGCGCATCTAAACCTGAAATTGATTACAAAGTAACATCAGGAAGTGATGCGGTTACGGTTGGAGTAGCTTCGTGGATTGGAGTCTCTAATACTGCATATCCAGCCTTAGTATAAGTAAATCAGACCATTTCGAGTATCTCCTCGGGGTGGTCATTTAAAGGAATTTTTATGGCTTCTGCATCTTTTCAAAACAGCGCAGTATATGCATTGCCGCATTTATATCTTCAAGGATTGCAGATTGCTCCTGCTTCCCCAAACGCAACGACTATAGTAGCGGTTGCACCAGGGGCTGCACGAGATTCTGCCAATGTTATGGATATGGTTGTAGGTTTAGGGAATTACGTAGGTTTTAACGAGCCTCCATTACAATATTTAAATTATCAATCTGGTCTCTTCGTCGACTCTACAATAAATGGCGCGAACGGCCTTGATTCAGGAACGATTCAGCCAAGCACGCAATATGCTGTGTATTTGATTGGTGACTCACGTCAATACAATAATGTTGCCGCTGTTCTGAGCCTGCCTAGTAATACTTCCCCTACATTGCCCAGAGGATACGATTCATATCGTTTGCTTGGATTCTTAGGCACAAATGGGAGTGCATTATTCCAATACTTAAACTCTGAGCCTCAAAATATTGCAAATATACAAACTTATTTCAACAATCCCCCTATTAATGTTTTAAGCGCAGGGAATGCTACGACGTTTACTGGAATAAATTTAGGCAATAATTTTGCTGTTAGTTCTTTAAGCTTACCGAATTTAATTGTAACTATATTGGTGACCTATATACCGTCTTCTATTGGGAATCAGGTTCAATTTAGAGCCACCGGCACAACCTCTGTAAGCAATCTTGCAACAATTACAGGGCTGCAGGCTGGGTATGCTCAATCGCAATATATTCAACTTATAGCTGGATATGGAAGCTTGCCGTCTATCGATTACATGACGAGCTCTGCAAATGATTCAGTAACCGTTTCTGTTATTGAATGGGGTGCGATTCCGTTAGCAATTTATCCTTAAGGATTGAGGTAGAGGGACATGGCCTATACAGCGCAGGATTTAATTACTCGCTCTTGGTTTCTTTCTGGAATCGTAGCGCGAAACCTTCAAGTTCCTACAGGCGATCAGATTTACGACGGGCTGCATATGTTGAACAATTTACTTGATTTCAAGCAAATTGAAACCGACCTGATACCCTATTGGCAATACATTACATTTCTTGCAGTTCCCACTCAAGAGTATTATTTTTTACCATATGTTGCGGGGATAGAGACATCTACGTTCAACATTGGTGTAGTACGCTATCCTATGGTTCAAACAAGCCGCACAAACTACTACGGCTCTTCCAGGGTAGATAACATCTATACGTTGCCGTTTTCATGGAACTATGAGCGCGGTGTAGGCGGCGGAACGTTTGCTACCTATTTCATTCCAGACCAACCATATCCTATGAAGATGAAGGCTAAAATATTTTTAGTTGATGTTTCATTAACAACAGATTTGCAGGATGTGACCGCTCAATTTGTTAATACTTATAACGTCCAATATTACACGCCATATACTTTTATTAATAATGGCATACAAGGCTATGACACGGCGTACATCGAGTACTTAAGATACGCTCTTGCCCGCTATATGTGCTCCGAGTATGGGGTTCTGTTTAACCCAGAATCTGAGCGGATACTTTTAAGTTATCAACGTAAATTGATGTATGAAGGGCCTCCCGATCTTACAGGAAAAAAAACCTCGATTCTCTATGCAGACTCCAACCCAGGGTATAATTGGGGGGACGTCAATATTGGTAAGGGCTACCGGCCATGATCAATATTTTGTTGACGTAGGATGATGTCCTAATTATAATACTCCTGAATTAATTAATCAGGAGATTTATATGATAGTTAAAACTTGTAAAATTCATGGTGATTTGACCGAAGAACAAGTTTGTAAAGAAAAAAATGCGCAAATGAAGGCTGGTTATCAATTACGATGTATTGAATGCAGACGAAATAAAGATAGAGTTTATAAATTAAATAACCCGGATAAGCATAAAGCATCCGCAAATAGAAAAAGAAATGAAGACCGTCGTTTATTCCGCGAAGGCTTAACCGATATAGAGCCAAAAGCCAATGTATTAGCCAGGAAAGATAGAGAAAATAATCCTGAAAAGCATTTAAAATGGTCTGCTGATTATAGAAAACGAACAGGGCAATTAAGAAACACAATGGAAGTATGTAGAAGATTGCATACGACTCCGGAACATTATTATGAAATGGTTAAAGAACAAGATAATAAATGTGCTATTTGCAAACAAAAAGAAACTAGAAAATCTAGAACGGAAGGAAAAATTTGCGCTTTAGCGATTGACCATTGTCATAAATCGGGAGAAATAAGAGCATTATTGTGTCATTCTTGTAATATAGGCATTGGGGGATTTAAAGACAATATCAATCTACTAGAATCAGCGATACAATACCTAAAGCAACACGAACAAAGTAATTAAACTAAACCAAGGATGGTTTAAACGTGATAACGAGAGGCCAGAACTTTCAACAGTTTCCAATAAACATCGTAGGCTCAAGCGTCTTCGGAAGATATCCGAAAATAAGCATTGAGAAAACCTACAATATGTTTATGTCTGATAGTTTTATGGTGCCTTATGCCGGATATCAGGTTGCAATTAAATCATCTCTTTTTAATGGCGGTACGGAAGGAAGGGCGGCCTTTACTAGCACTAAATTTAATAAGTTAGTAGTAGTTGTAGGCGCTAATGTTTATTTGGTAACGATAAATTTCTCACAACAACTAATGCGTGTGATTTATTCCCAAGAGATTTTAATTGGAACGCTTCAAACCCAAACTGGGGTTGTATACATATCCGAGAATAACAAGCCTCAAATTGGAATTTCAGATGGCACAGCATTCTATATCTACGATCCGAAATTAAACCCTGTTTTCCAGACAATACCATTAAACTTCACTCCGGGATATTTAACGTTTCATGATACTTATTTCATTTTGGCGGCCAGCAATGATACCTTTTATAACCCTCCGGCAAATAATACATGGCGTTTATCAGCAAGCAATGACGGCACTTCCTGGCCCTCTACGGCTGCTAAGATAGGGTTGCTACAAACAAAGCCAGATAATGTTAAGGCAGTCGTACGTTTCCCTTCCAAGGGGAATATGATATTTGTTATGGGAAGTATCGTTACGGAAGCATGGTTTAATGTTGGCACTCAGTTATTCCCTTATCAACGAAACAATCAATTTAATATTGACTATGGATGTCTATCTCCTGCAACAGTTGCATACATGGACGAGATTGTTGTCTGGCTCGCTCAGAATGAAAAATCTGGCCCAATTATTGTTTACTCAAACGGGGGAATGCCTAAGCCGATTACCACAGATGGGATTGATTATCTTTTTTCTACCCTTCAAAATCCGCAGGACTCACAAGCATTTTTATACCGCCAAGATGGCCATTTGTTTTATCACATTAATTTCTATAGTGATAATTTATCTATTTTTTATGATTTCAATACCGGAAAAATTTATAATGCCAGCGATCAAAATCTTAACTACTTTATCGCGTCCGACGTGGCTTACATTAATAATCAATATTATTTTGTTTCACGAAACAATGGGAATCTATTTGCGTTCGATACTCAATTTTATACTTATCAAGATATAAACCATGCCGGAGTTCTTGAAAATCATGAAATCCCAAGGACTAGAATTTGCAGCAATATTCGAACCCCAGACCAAGAATATCGGATTATTAATGATGTGGGATTTACCATTGAATCAGGTGAGACTGATTATCAGCAACAATCATTAGGCGAAATTATTCTCATTACTCAGGATGGGGAAATATTAGAGACTCAAGGCGGATTTATTGGCCTTGTCTATCAGAATAAAGATTTTCTAATCACTCAGGATGATGAGTTAATTGTAACTCAACAGGACGCTATAGGAACCGAGGCGTGGCTTATAGCTCAACAAATGGCGAATACAGGTACGAGCAATTTGTCATTACCTCATGTTGATTTATCCATATCAACTGACGGCGGCGCATCTTTTGGAACTCAATGGGCGGCATATCTTCCTGCAATTGGTCATAGGAAAAATAGATTGATGTGGTGGCAATGTGGTATTGCTAATGATTTTGTCGCACAGTTTAAGTTTTGGGGAATGGGTCGATTTGTGGTTACGGATGGAATTGCTAATACGAGGACGTAATAATAATAAATAATATATATATTACTTATATTTATTATTATATAGCTCTGTTTCATGTATATGTTTAAAAATATTATGTAATTTAATTACTTAACGAATTTTTATGATGTATATAACAGTAGGTTAATTTAGTTAATAGTTTGTGACTAAAATTATCACTAATAAATTATTCACAGGAAATAGAAAGGATATAAAGAGGATGACAACAACCCAGGAGCCATTAAGTGGTTTATTCCCAGATTTGCCGAGAGCTACGCCCGTGATTGATGAAAATGGTAATTTTAATATGCTGTGGAGTTTAGGTTTTGCGTCATTGTTTCAGGCGTTACAGGCAAACTATAAGAATGAAGGCATTTTAATACCTCCTTTAACAGACGCTCAAGCAACAGACATTGCCAATTTGTATACGCAATATTACACCCCGATGCCTGTTCCATTGCCTCCTGGCATACCAGACATTAGCGGCCAAACGATATATAATAGTACAATAGCAGCACCACAAATATTTATTATTAATTTCGACGGAGCAACGCCTCCAAATGTGACCGCTGCGCGATGGTGGACGTTTACTATTACGTGATACCCCACGAAATGGTATGTTAAACAACAAATGATTTAAGGATGAATCATGAGCTTTTGGGATATGTTTACTGGCGGAAAGAATCCCGCGGATGCTTCAAAACCCTATTATGATAAAATTCCGGGAGCTACAAAGCCTTACTTCGAGCCTTATTTTAATAACGGCATAAACGCAGGGCACAATTTGGAAGGTCAATATAATGGCCTGATGAATGATCCTGGTGGCATGATGAATAAGTTTGGTGAGTCATACCAACAATCGCCCGGACTTCAATTTGCAATCCAGCAAGCACTACAAGGAGCGGGCAATGCGGCCGCAGCCGGAGGTATGGCTGGAAGCCCTCAACATGAACAACAAAACATGCAATTATCCACTGACTTAGCAAGCCAAGACTATAATAACTGGATGGATAAGGCGCTGGGGCTGTATGGAAAAGGTTTAAGCGGTAATGAGAACTTTTATAATACTGGAGCCAATGCTGGCAAGAATCAAGCAGATGTTGAGGCGCAAACTTTGGCACAGCAAGGAAATTCAGCTTTTAACGGACAAGCTCAGAAAAACAAAAACCAAGCCGACCTCTGGGGCAATATATTCACGGGAATAGGTAATGCCGGGTCTGGTGGCGCATTTGGTGCCTTTAAAAACTTTAACTTCCCTGGCATGGGGCCATCTTCTAATATGTATGGAGGAAGTTAATCATGTCTTTTACCTTTACAAATTATGCCGCAATTCCTCCGCAGGATTCTATGTGGCATGACGCCTTGAAAAAGGTATTAGAGGGCTATACAGAGGGCACTAAAGCCAAGTACTTGCAGCCAGGGCTTGAAGAGGCATTGAAGAAAGAAAAACTACACAACCAATATTACGGCCAAAATATGGAGTCGCAAATTGGTCTTCGTGGTGCTCAAGCGAAACAGGCTAATGCTCATACTGGATTATTGGGTGAGCAAACACGAGGCGCTCATATTGAGAACCAATACATGCCGCAAAAGATGCAAGCTCAAATTGCTGACTATCAAGCAAAGGCCCAAAAAGCGCGTTTAACACAGATGATTCAAGAGGAGGTTATGGGAGGTGGCGCTCCAACGCAAGAAGGGCAATATGGAGCTCCAGGGCAGCCTGGAAATATGCAAATGTATAACGGCCAAGGTATGCCAAATCCAAATCAGCAACAAGAACGAAGAATGCCACAGCCTAATGCCCAGCAAAGCGATCAAGTCAGCACACGATCTACACCTGGCATGAACTATAAAAAAGCCGCAATGATTATGCAAGTCCTAGGGCAAGGAAAGCCAAACATAGTTAACGCCAATGGTAAAAATATAGCAATTACGCCATATGGTAACTTTGATACCGGGGTAGCTGGATTAACTGAAAGAGATACACAGCTTGCCAAGGAAGATGCCAAGAAAATAAGTGGGCTTGAAAAGATTGTTTTAGACAGTGAAGCAAAGATTGACACCTTTAATGCATTAAATGGAATCTTGGGAAGCCCAGAGTTCGAAGCTATTCGACAAATGCCCCAGGCAGGAAATTTAGAGAATTGGTTAACGGGCAAGTTCGGGACAAAAGAGCAGCAAAATCTAGTAGGCCAAGCCAACACGCTGATGGGAAACATCATTAAGGACAGTGCAAGAGATTTTGCAGGGCAATTTCGTGTAGGAGAGCAGGCTTTATTAAATGGAATGAAACCTAACCCTGGGGATAGCTTGGATGTAATGAAAGGTAAAGCGGAAGCCCTTACTTATCTCACTACAATGTTGAGCAAGCGTGCCGAAGCAGAAGCTAACTTTATGCGCACCTATAACATGACTCCTCTTGAAGCGAGGCATGCAGCGTCTAAAGCGGTTAAACCTAAAGAGATTAAAGAACAAATTCATTCCATATTAAATCCCAAAAAACCGCCTCCTATCACGGCAGACGAAGCTCGTGCTGAACTTGAGCGCAGAAGAGCATCAGGAGGAATGAATGGCTAACATAGATTACTCAAAATATTCAGATGAAGAACTGGAACGCATTGCTTCAGGTGGAAATTCTCAAGGCCAGACTCCTAAGCAAGATAAAACAAAACTTAATTATAAAGAGATGTTAAATTTTAATCCTCAATTTAGCGAGATTGGAAAGATACCTAGGGGTCTTGTTAGAGGCGCAATGCAATCTGTCGGAGATTTAGGGGCCTCTGCTCTTAATGCTCCAATCGGAGCAATAGAATATTTATCTGGTCAAAAAATACCACATGTACCACATCCTGATTTGCTTACTAAAAATCCTAGTTCCGTGGGAGAATCAGCAGCTCAAACGATAGGACAACTTGCGGGTGGATTTGCATTTCCTGGTGGTGCAGGTCTTAAAGCAGCTCAATTGGCTGGAAAAGGATACAAGGCGTTGCAGGCAGGAAAGGAATTACCGCTCATCGGGAAACTTCTTGCAGGGAGTGCTGGCGGTGCCGCGGAAGGCGCTCTAGGAAATGAAGAGAATCGTAAATTGGGTGCTAAATTAGGAGCCGGATTAGGTGCGGCTGGCTATGGTATACCCGCTGTTATTAAATGGGCAAATTCCATGCGCTCAAAAGATATTGCTAAGCATGTCAGCAACGAAGTAGCGCGATTGGATAAAAAGTATAATGAACGTTTTACAGAGCATCTTCAATCAGGAGAAGAAGCGGGAGCCAATAATTACCTTGTTCGTGAAAAAGCAAATCTTGCAAATATTAAAAAAGCAGGTGAATCTGGTACAAAAAAGGGTGAGAAAAAATTAACTCATGCGTTAGAGGAATATAATTTAAATCCAACATTAACTAATGCCCATAATGCACAGCGTGATTTAGGTAAATTAGAAAGAATTCATAAAGGCGCCCCAGAAGGCACATTGGAGCATAAAGCCTACCAAGAAGCTAAGAAAATAAAAAATAGAATGATTTTAAAGATTTCAGAAGCTTTTGAGAAATCAGGCGCAAAAGAACATGGAGAAGGATACCAGCAAGCACGTTCTGATTTTAGAAAAGAAGTTGTCCCTTACATAAATAGTAAGGCAATTTCAGATTTATTAGGTAAAAATAAAGAAAGACTTCAAACTTTACGGCCTAAAGAATTCGCAGATACGCTTCTTAAAGAGGAAGAATTTTTAACAAAATCAGGGCATCAGCACCCCGGATTACTAAGGCGTGAAAAAATTAAAAAAGCAGCCAAAAATCCCGCGACAATTGCTGCTTTAGGATTTGCTTCTGGTTATTTGCCATATGAAATAAGAAAACTATTGGGACACCATTAAAGGATTGCCATGATTGTATTTTCAGGGAACGTAAATTTATTAGTTGCAGCACCAATGTTGCAAGATTCTTTTGTTGATAAAGATGGTAGCCCCATGTCTGCGGGCATTATTACATGTTACCACGACAACAGTCGTACAACGCTTAAAAATTGGTACTATCAAACGTCCAATGGAGGCAAGTACATATATATAGCTCTGCCTAATCCGCTCACCTTAAGCGCTGCTGGAACAATTTGTGACATTAATGGAGTTGATACAATTCCTTTCTTTTATCCTTATGATGAAACAAATGACGCGCAACGCGACCCTTATTACATAACAATTGTTAATTATGAACAAACAAACCAAATCACAAGGGAAAATTTTCCTTTCCTTGCGCCTTCGGGTGCAGGTTCAACTTCAGTAAATAGCTTTAATAACTTAATTATCAATAATGGTTTCTGGCGCAATGTGCTTCCTAATGCCACCAATATAACCCCTTTTTCTAGTTTTACTTATGATAGTACCACATTAGCGATTCCTCTCGGTGACACTAATTATACTGCTGTTGTTGCTCCGAGTCAGCATGATGGTTTTAGAATGCCTGATATTCAATATCAGCAAGCCATATTAACAGGAACAAATAGTGTTACTTTTACGCCCTTTCCCTTGGGAAATTCCCAGCCGATAAGTGGTAATATTGTTCCAGAATATTATCTTAGTCATGTATGTAGTGCAGCAGGAACCTCACAAACTCAAAAATGTTATCAATTTCCAATCTCATTACATCTAAATACTGTAGCTAATTTACCATTTACCTTTTCAATTCAAGCGCAAAATGGAGGGGGAACAAGTCCCGGTGAGAATGTTATTACTATTTTCCTGTTGCAAGACACAGGAACAGGTGGAACTGCTGTCCCTCCTATAGAATTAATAACTTATTCGTTAAATAGTACTTGGACCGAATATACTTTCTCGGGTTTATTTCCTGCTACTTCTGGGCTAAATTTAGGTAATGGCGCTGATGATGCATGGTATTTGCAAGTACAAATGCCATTGAATATTTCTTGTACTATTAATTTTACTAAGCCAAGTATATATTTAACGGAAAATATTTTACCAACCAATGATTTTCAGACTTACGATCAGGTAGATACAGTAATTAATAGTCCTCGCACCGGCGATATTAGAACGAGTCTTAATAGTTTCTATTATTTTGGTTGGTTGCCAATGAATGATAATACAATTGGAAATAATTTATCCAATGCAACGTTGCGAGCAAATATTGATTGCTGGCCACTATATAATCTATTGTGGAATTCTTTCTACCAATTTTCCACAGGAACAGGAACCAGCGGAGCTAATCCTATCGCGCAGATGTATAATAGCGCAAATACGGCAGTAGGTTATGGTGTCAGTATTACAGGCTCAGGGAGTGCTATTTCTGATTGGAATGCAAACAAAGCTCTTGCACTAACTAAAGCAGTTGGCCAGGTATTAACAGGGACTGTGCCGCCTTCTGCTTTTACATCGAACTTTACAGCGGTAGCTCACGGCACGAATTCCGGTGGCAATTTATTAATAACATCTTTTACTAATTTTACAGGATCACCAGTAACATTCAGTAATGTAGGAGGAGCACTTCCAACTGGATTATCGCCAAATACTATTTACTATGCCGTGGTTTCAACTCCCGCAGATAGAGATATCACTTGGTATGTTGCTACCAGTTATGCAAATGCGATGGCAAAGATAGTTATTCCATATGCAGACTCTGGAAGTGGTACTAATAGAGTGTCGGCTGGAGGGTTAGGTATTTCTTATGGTCAATATGGTCATGTTCAATTAGAGGGTGAATTAGCTGCACATAATCACCCAGGTTCAACTGATAGGTGGACAACATTTAATACGCTTAATGGAACAGTAGGTTCGTTTAGAGACTATGCAGTTTCCGGGACACCAGTAACCCCTGTTGATGTGGCTATTGACGGGTCAAATCTACCATTTAATATTATGCAGCCGAGCACATGGTATAATTTATTTATCAAGTTATAATATAAGGCGATGCGTTAAACATGATGTAGAAATGTGTCGATAAAAAGAGAATTTTTAAACACGAGGACAGGGATATGTCTACAGAATTGCAATTTGGTCGCGACATACAAGGATATAATAGTTATGCGCCGTATCCAAGCGCCAATAAATGGAGCGCTACCATCACAAATGGCGCTGCAACTAGCATTACGGTTCCATCAAATTTCGCCGTATGGATCGTATCTTTCCGTTATTTCCCTAATGATGTCTGGGTGGATGTAAGTGGTGCTGCGGCGATTATTCCTGTTGGAGCTACATTAGCCTCTTCGACATCAGAATTAAATCCATCATCATTAACATTACTTGCCGGCACAAATATTAGCATTATTACAGGGCAAGCCACGGCCGATGTTAGCATTGTTATGTGGCCTGTGAGTATTCCGTAATGCCGTCAAGTATTCATGGGTTCATCTTTGACGTGAATTTCGGTTTTGGTAGTGAGAGTGTTTTTTCTCCTTATGAAAATGTCGAAGGAACTGTTTCACCACCAATAGAGGGCTACTTTCTATTATTAGATGGAACTAATTTTTTATTATTAGATGATGAAGATTTAACTTTATTATAAAAAGGACACGGAATGTCTAGGAATATCGATCAGGTTTATACAGCCAATCCAATTACGTCTAACGCAAGTACAGATACCTATACTGTAGGAGCAGCAGGATCCGGTGGGTCATCAGGGGCTAACAATGGAGCATCTGGAGGTACTACTTCTTTCGGCAGATCATTACAAGCAACTGGTGGAGGAGGAGGATTTGGGCCTCCTATTGCTGTGCCTTTTACAGAACCTCTTACACTCTTACAGGGCAAGCCACGGCCGATGTTAGCATTGTTATGTGGCCTGTGAGTATTCCGTAATGCCGTCAAGTATTCATGGGTTCATCTTTGACGTGAATTTCGGTTTTGGTAGTGAGAGTGTTTTTTCTCCTTATGAAAATGTCGAAGGAACTGTTTCACCACCAATAGAGGGCTACTTTCTATTATTAGATGGAACTAATTTTTTATTATTAGATGATGAAGATTTAACTTTATTATAAAAAGGACACGGAATGTCTAGGAATATCGATCAGGTTTATACAGCCAATCCAATTACGTCTAACGCAAGTACAGATTTGATGTATTTTGGACAATCTCCTTATGGAGCTGGTGATGATGCCGCGATGACTTATGGTAACTTTGCTGCGCAATTTACGAATCAACTCACGAGTCCCGCTCAAGCCTTGTTTGTTGCCAATGATGGAGATGATACAACGGGAACGGGAGTCATAGAAAAGCCTTTTGCGACTTATGAAAAAGCACGAAGCGTTGCTGTGCTCTCTGCAAGTAGCACAACTCCATATCTTATTATCGCATTAGGGATTTTTAATATTACAGGTGACATGACTTTATCGCCCTTTGTTTATATTTCGGGCTGGAATATCAATGCTGCCGTATTTAATGTGACTGGTAGTGTGGTTTTAGATGCATTATTTGATACAACAGCAAACGCAAATACTGCACTCCAAGATTTAGAGCTAAATGCTGCCACAGGAATAAATTTAACATTTAATACATTTCAAGGCGCTCGTGTAAGTTTTACTAATATACTTATTTATGGAACGCCATCGATAGTCGTTGTTGGTTCTGGGACCAATTCTAGTGGAGAGGTAGTTGTTTTAGACTCTTTATTCAATGAATCAGGCAGCTCTACTACGTCCTTAACTGCAACTAATATTATTCTGTCTTTATTGGATTCAAGAGTAGGTGGGCCCGTCACTTCTATTAATAATTCCTCTATTACAACTAGTTTATTCTTTGTTGATAATTTAGATAGCTTGGGTGGTAACCTTACTATTCAAACAACAAATACGAGTACCCAAACTGCAATTATCACGGGTTCTAATTTATATGAATCTGTATTAACTATAGATGGAGTTCAAAATACCTTAATTATAGATTCAACAAGTTACGCGACAACTCCGGTTTATCTTAGTGGTGCATCTGCAGCTAATATAGTTTTGACATCATTGTCTGATGGAGTAGAAGCCAATACAAACTTTACGCCAATTAATTATACGCCAACGGCAGGAACCAATTTTAAATCAGATAGTGTTACGGGGAATCTTCAAGGAATTGACAATGTATTGGGAACGCTTGTAAGCGCGGTAAATTGGATAGCGGCTGCTACTACGTCTATAACCGCAACGGTCAATACCGGCTATTACATCACCGACGCAAGCCAAGTAACGATTACATTGCCTACTACTGCCGCGGCTGGGAGTATTGTATCAATTGCTGGAAACGGTGCTGGCGGGTGGATATTAGCCCCAGGTTCAGCTCAAACCATAAAAGTAATTGGATCGTCCGCATCTACGAGCATTACTTCTGCAGAACAATATGATTGCATTGAAGTAATATGTGTCGTTGCTAATACGACTTGGGTTACTCGAAGTTGTATGACAACAGGATTTACTATTTCTTAGGATAAGAATAAATGGCCAAAATTAATAGCGTCGGTATAGGTCTTTCCGGACAAACAGGCACAGGTACATTCGTGGGGTCTTCATCGCCTACACTCGTTTCGCCCGCTTTGGGCACACCATCCGTTGGTGTTGCAACTAATTTAACTGCAACAGGCGGATTAAGAAGCTTTCAGATATTCACTTCAGGAATCGCACAAACCTATACAAAACCTGCTAATGTCACCTCAATTTTAGTTGAGGTTATTGGCGGCGGTGGCGGTGGAGGTGGCGCTGCGGTGAGTTTTGGAAGTTTAGGCGCAGGGTCTGGAGGTGATGCCGGAGGATATGCAAGATTATATGTTGCGTCTGCCTCATCTACCTATACCTATACTGTAGGAGCAGCAGGATCCGGTGGGTCATCAGGGGCTAACAATGGAGCATCTGGAGGTACTACTTCTTTCGGCGCATCATCATTACAAGCAACTGGTGGAGGAGGAGGATTTGGTGGGCCTCCTATTGCTGTGCCTTTTACCGGGCTTGCTAGAGGACAGGGGCAAAGGCCTGGGGCTGGTTCCAATGGAAATATAAATATGAGTGGAGGAGGTGGTTCGCCAGGTCTGGGTCTTGGAACATACTTCCAAGGTGGAGCAGGTGGAAACAGTTTTTATGGTCAAGGCGGTTTGAGTGCAAATTCCGATCAAGATTTTAATGCCACGGGATATGGCGGTGGTGGCGGCGGTGCTTCAGGAAACACCTCAAACCAACCCGGGGGTAATGGGTCTGGTGGGCTTATTATTGTTTGGGAATTTTCATAAAAAGGATATTAATATGGGCTTAGAACAAATGTTTACCTCGCTGCCATCAGTGGGATCAGCAAGCATGAGTGACATAATTTGTGCTGTACAAGGTTATTCAGGTCCATCAACATTAGGACTATCTGTACAAGAAACACTGCAACAAGTTTATAATTTATTCCAGTCAAACATTATCTTATCTTATCCGGGTGATCCAAACGGAAATCTTGCTGGCACGACATATCAGTTATGTTGGGACACCGTTGATTCCATTTTATGGGTTTGTACTATTTCAGGAACCGAATCAACAGCAGTTTGGACACAGGTTACCAGTAATGCCGAAGGTACTTGGACATTGGCTAATTCAACACCGATAACTGTAGCATCAGATCATAAATATGTAGCTAGTAATGGGGCGACTTTAACCACATTTGTATTGCCGGCGATAGCATCATTTGGAACAACTTTTGAGATCTCTGGATTTTCAAGTGGTGGTTGGATCCTTACGCAGAATGCGGGGCAATTAATTAATTTTGGCAATCTAACAACAACAGCTGGAGTAGGGGGAAGTTTATCTTCTACGAATCAAAATGATTATATAAAAGTCGTTTGCGTCACAGCGAATGCCACATGGAATGTTATAAGTTCAATTGGAATATTAACTATAGTATAAAAGGACACATGATGGCTACTAATAATGCGATTAATGCTAACTCAACAACGCCACTGCCCATTATCGATGGAGGAACAGGAGTCAATGCAGTTACTATATCACCTGCAGCGACTTCATTTGCTGGCTGGGATGCAAATAAAAATTTATCGATGAATAATGGGATTCAAGGATATACAACGACAACAACTGCAGCAGGTACAACCACGCTTACGGTGGCAAGCGCGCAACAACAATTTTTCACCGGCGTATTAGGGCAAACTGTTATTATGCCTGTGACAGCCACTCTTGCGCTCGGTCAGTCATATTATATAGTCAATAATTGCAATTTTGGATCTAGTAGTTATATTATAGTTAACTCTTCGGGTGGAAATAATATTGGTGTATTATTCCCAGGGATGAATGCGGTTATTACTTGCGTAGGAAATGGAACCGCGGCTAGCGCATGGGATTGTACAGTTAGCAATGGAAATGGTGTTGTTGCAAGTTGGATTCCCGTGTTTACATTTACTACTCCTGGAAACTTGTCTGTAAGTTATGCTACTCAGTCAGGAACTTATTATCAAATTGGACGAATTATTTTTGCTAATTTCACATTAATTTGTACGCCCACTTTTACTACCTCATCAGGTTCTTTTAATGTAACCGGCCTACCGCTTCCTGCGAATGCAGGTATTCTCAATCCGGGAAGTGCTGTAATGTCCGGGACATTTTCATGGCCAACATTAACAACAACGATAAACTCAATTGTTGCGAATGGAAATAATTATTTAAATTTTTACGCATCAGGAAATGGCGTGCCAGCCGTGAATTTAACCCCGGCTAATTTCACTACAACTCAGGCAGTAACTATTTACGGTGCAGCATATTATGTGATTTAAAAGGATTATGAATGCCACAAAAGATTTTTACACCTCAGGAACGTTTTGATTTTGGACTTAGTTTCCTCCTTCGTGATGAAGGGGGTTACGAGCATGATCCTTCCGACCCAGGCGGAGAAACAAACTTCGGAATCACACAAAAAGATTTAGATGAATGTCATCAGAGATTAAATTTGCCAGAAAAGGTTACTGATTTAACTCATGATGATGTTGCTAAATATTATAAAATAATGTGGTGGGATAAATACAATTACAATGCTATTAATTGTTTAAAGACTGCGACTAAAATATTTGATATAGCCGTTGATATTGGCGCTTTGACGGCCCATAAACTTGTTCAAAAATCATTGATATCTTGTGGGTATAGTTCTCTAGTAATAGATGGCATCCTTGGTGGGAAAACTTTTTATGCATTAAACGAGTGCTGCCTACATGGTCGTGAGGAAGATTTCATGATTGATTTTCGTGACGAGGTCATTTGCTATTATCGAACGATTACAGAAGAAAATCCAAAGCTTTATAAATTCCTTAAGGGATGGATAGTTCGTGCAAGTTCTAGTCCAAGTAATTAAACAAACTCCAGAAGGAGAAAAAAGAAAACTGGTTCCACATTATATAAAAAGAAAAATGTGTGCTTGCGGTTATCTTTATCCTTTTTGTTCTTGCGACAAATGGATGCGCACTGGATCAGGAACAGAAATAAAACCAACTATCAAATGGGAAAAATTCACATACGAAGAACTCATTGATTTCCTAAAACAAAGGAAAGAAGCAGGTTGTAAATTATCAATAAAAGATGAGAAGTTACTTTATCATTATACCTTAAGGACAAGAAAAAAAGATGAGACTCAACATCGATTTACCGTGGCCGCCGACCATCAATCATTATTGGAGGCACACGAGGCATGGTATTTTTCTTAGTCAGCGCGGGAAAGATTATCGTGAACAAGTATGTTATTTGTGTTTACAATCTCAAGGTTTTTTTGATGAAAATACTCGCCTTAGTGTAAGCATTTTGGCTTATCCTCCTGACCGAAGAAAAAGAGACTTAGATAACGTGCTAAAAAGCCTTATGGATGCGTTAATGCATGCGGGTGTGTACCCAGATGACAGTCAAATAGATAAGCTTACTATCAGCAGAAATAAGCCATTGGATGGAAGGGTAATTGTTAGCATTGATACCCTCTCGGAAGAGGGCATAAAAAATAATTAGCTTATCGAGTTATCTAGGGTTTTGGCTATAGAAATGACTTTTCCTATGGTGTCTTTAGAATATGTTTTTTGAATGCATTCTAGTTCATGACGAAAATGTCCATCCCACCAATCAATTTTATAACTGAACGCTGTTCGCTGATTGCCGGAAATATCAACAACTGAAACTTTATCATTTATTGTTTTACTGACTACTTCTTGGAATAATGTTGCAGTTCCACCCGTCATGGTTAGATTGCTCTCGTTGAAGATGCACAATGCTTCGGGAATATCTTTAGGTATAAAGAATTCAGCTGCACCATTCCAGCCACCGCCGCTCCATCCTATTCCCTGTGCGTAAGAACCCCATGGAGAAAATCCAATGATTTCTGATATAAAAACATCAGGGACTTGATTGAATTCATAACCCATTTGCAACTTATCTATAGATGCCCGCAAATGAGTCTGCTTGGGATTCGTATTATCTAAGTTCGCTTTAACATCCGCTCTCATCCTATCGATATCCGCATACAGTCTTGCTGCATCAAAATTATCTTCTTCCGTATAACCTTTGTTAGCTACTGATGCTTTACGTGCTTTTATTATCCTGGCTGATTTTTCCCCCATTTCACCGAGCGTAGCCGCAGGAATTACCTTTACTGGCTCTCCTGGCAATGGCAATCCTCTAGAGGTGAACATTTCATTTTTTTGACCATCGGTTAACATAATATGATCTTTGGCTTCAAAAGATTCTGCGTGAACTGTACTTACAATACCAAGCAAACTCACTGCTATTATTTTTTTCATCATTTATTCCTTGCGTTAATATTCTGGGTAATCTTGCTTGCTATCTGCCGATACATTGCAATCAAAGGCGTCTGAATACCAATCATAGACTGAACCCAATCGGTAATCCCAATAATAGTTATACCCTTGAACATGCCACTTATCAGCTCTTGGGCCTTCCCATTCCTTGGTATGGCCTACAGAACAATTATCGGTGACAATCCAACCTGTACTTAACTTATGATTTCCATTTCCATGATTATCAAAATGAATCGATTCAGTAAGTCTTTGTTGTGGGTGCTCGTTCCACCAAGCGACTGTTTTATTGACTCCAAAACAATTAGCGACGCTGTAAGATGTCCAGCGGAAAAATCCCGCATTAGCTGTGAGTGTTGCTGATGTTAGAGCGAATGCTCCAACAAATGCTGCCATTTTTTTCATAGATTACTCCAATTAATTACAACTCCTGTTGTTATCTATGTCCATATAATCCTCATAAAAGGGAGTCCCGAGGGATTCCCTTATTTGCTTTTTTTTAAAACAGTACTTCATCGTCTGAAAATTCATAGCTCGTTTTTTCTTTTTGGACTGCTTTTGTTTTTTCAGAGTCCTTAGTACCTTTGGGGATGAATCGCAGCTCATTTGCATTGATGCTGTACATGAATTGACCTGCTTTTTCCCCACTTTCGATTTGCTTGTGCTGAATATCGCCTTGAAGGAAGACCATATCGCCGACCTGCACATATTTGCCGGCAATTTCTTGGAGTTTACCAAAACAACTTACGCGGTGCCAAGTAGTTTGCTCTTGTGGAATCCCTTGAGAATCCTTGAATTTCTTACTTGTCGCAACGGAAAGAACCGTTACTTGATTTCCATTTTTTAAAGTTTGACTATTTTTCTTGCCGACACGACCGAGTAAAGTTGCACTATTAAACATTATTAATTCCTCATTTTATCTTTTATTCTTTCCAAATAATTTAGAAAAGATTCCTGTTGTGATTCATTCATTTCATCTAATGAATTAATTTCATAATGAAATAAAGCTTTTTCTATTCTTTCCATGGATAAATTAGTCTCTCCCACAAATCGAGTAATTTTTTCCATATTAGTTTCAACGTTTCCATGTTCTATTATTTCTCCTGTTTCAGTATCAAGATTTTCTTTTTGTTTTAAAATATTCTTTAGCTTTTCCGTTTGAGTTTTCCCCTCAATAACGCTTAATGGTTTAGTAGACGCAATGGCTTGAGGCATTTCTGCATCTGAATAAGTGCCACCAAATACATCTTGAAATGATTGTCTTAAGCCCTGAGCTTCGGCTACTTTTTTTATCATTGTTTCAGGCTTAGTCTTCCATAAACTTTTGTCTAAGTCATACTCTTTCATCGTTATTATGACATGAGTAGCTTTTGAAGCACTCTTACGCTTCACGATACAATATGCACCCAATAAGTCTCCTCGGTTACTAAATCCTGCTCGATGATTGATTTCACCGTTGATTATTTCAAACTTATCATTCGAATAAACTGCTTCTACTTGATGGTATTCGTATTCATGATGACGTTGTGCGCCAAGTCTATAGCCATCACGACCGATAAATATTAGAGCTGCCTTAGAGTCATACTTAACGGCCCATAATTCTCTAAGAAAAGGATTAAGTCCTGTAGCTCGACCGATTCCAACTAAAGCTTGGAATTCAATCTCTGTTAAAGGAGTAGATGATACCATTTGACGAATTTCTTTTAATTGCGCAGCGTCATGCCACATAGACGATATACCATCCTTTTTACTTAATGAAATAACGTTGGCCATGTTAATTCACTCCTTTCATTAAGAATGTACGACTACCTCGTTTGTTCGCTTTCCAGGTCACTATAGGTTGTCCAGATTCATTAACTAAGCATTCCGCATCTTTCATGAATTGCATGATATTAAATTTGTATTGTTCTTCAACCTCGCTCAGCTGCTTTATCTTGAATCGTGTATCAGCAAGTGTTATTAATTGTCTATCCACTTCCGGGTCAATGGCTTTTGTTTTTTCGGGATCATGCTTTGGGTACATCAATTTCAAATCGATTTGATTGGTTGCAGGAGGAGGGGTTTTATTTTGCACCAGATCCCAGAATTTTTTAGCTGAATCAATCACATGTCGCTCTAACTCTAGATCTCGGGTGTATTTGTATTCTCGATAATCATTGCCACCTATCAGTACTGCTATGTAGGCGCAATCTGCATCAGCAACCGCGCAGTAGTGTGCGACTTGGACGAGGTAGGGCATGGGGATAACATCTGATCCGTCTTCTCCCCACTGATGTGACATAAAGGAAGAAGAGCATTTGACTTCAAGCACAGCGTTATAATCAGGGATAAAACCATCGATATTGCCACGTAAAAAAGGATAAATGGGATGGGTGAGTGTGTCCGGGGTTTCAATTGATACATTATGTCTCTTTGCAAACTCATCACGTATAATTCCTTCTAGCTGATGGCCCCAATATTGATAGGGCGTCATTTCGTCCTTAATTTCTGTTTGGCCAATTTTTTCCAAGTAGAGTTGATAAGGAGTTTTGTAGGATGAAAGCCCCATAATTATAGGCATGTCTGAGCCGCCGATACCTAGGCGACGGTCAATTCTTTGTTGTTCAGTGATCATTTATTATTCCTCGATAGTTATGATTAAAAATGAAAGTCCCTTTTTCATAATTCATCCTTAATTATGCTTTACGCATTGACATATAATGCCAAATTAGATATTATTTTGCAAGCTTAATTTGCAAAAAAGGTATAAAATGAAATTTAGAGATGTTATGGCGCACTATGATTATAATATGATGAACATTGCAAAAGCAGTGCATGTAACGCGAGAGACTGTAAGGAAATGGAAAAAAAAAGATGAAGTTCCATTTGATATTCAATGCGTTATACAAGTGCTTAGCAATGGGGTGCTGGAAGCAAACAAGGAGGATATTAAATGTTAAAAAAGGGATTGGCTGAGAGCTCTCATCAAAGGAATATGCCAATATGAATGAAGATACTTTATTGCTCGTAGTAATAGCCGTCGTAATGGTTCTCACAACCTCTATTCTGATTTGGGGTCACTGAGGATGAGAGTAATTTAATATTCTAGGCCAAATGGAGCTAATAATGGATGGAGAAATAAGAATTATGTTAAATGATGAGTCGCTGGCAACACTACTTCGTTCAAACCTTTGCTGCCATATTGGTAAGATAATGACACAAGAAAGCTTAAATGAAATCACGCAGCAGATAATTGAATCAATGAATTATTTTTTAAATAAAAAAGAGGAATGATATTTTAATTTAATTTAGTTAAGAGTATTATCAAAGGAAGTTGAAGGCTTCCTTGCCTTTACAGCTTCGAAAAACGTATGAATAATGTGCTCCCACCATAGGTACTTATTCAAATTTCAACCAACCCGCAAGCTTTTGCTTGTGAGCTTTGTCTGCAGCAGCCTTTTTTTTCCGAAAAATTCTGCAACAACGGAGATATTATATACCATGCTCAGAAAAAATGACAACTCAAATAGCAAAGAAAATTTATATAAAGGCCTAGCGCTCCGGAACTTGCGCCCCAATGCAAAATCTAAAAAAACGCCCGACAATAACACATACATATCTTTAAAGGCTTTAAAGGCCATTCGCTATCATAAATATCTAAGCATTTATGACTACATTACGTATTTAAAAAATAAAACAATAACTTCTTTCGATATTTCCGATCACTTCTCTATTTATCCGCGTGAAGTCGATTTGGCATGCAATTATTTTATCCGAAAGGGCTTTATGATTTCTTCAAGAGGAGAAAAACAATGAGTTTCGAAGCCACACTTGCTACATGGGAACTTGAAAAATCTCAAGTTAGTTCTCTTGAGAGACTTCTATTACTTTCATTTGCTCGGCGATCTGGAGAGAGTTGCGAATGCTGGCCATCAGTAAAGAGAATCTGTGCTGACACTGGAATGGATAGGAAGCATGTTATCTCAAATCGACAGAAATTAATTGCGAAAGGATTGCTTATTTATACGGGTGAAATGAGAGGAAAGGCAAAACAGATTCCTGTTATGAAGCTTCTATATGTTGACGAATGGAATCGTAAAAGAAATGCCCCGAAATTTATTGAAGAAGAGGATGAGGACACATTCGTATTTAATGAAAAATCGACCGGCACCAGTACCGGAAACGGTATCGTCACCAGTACCGGAAACGGTATCGTCACCAGTACCGGAAACGGGACACTGAATATAAAAGAGGAAAAAGAAAGAGGAATACATACATCTCTTGTCGATTTTGCAAATACGACTAGGGATGTTTCTTTGAAAATTATTACAAAAAAGCCGACACAAGAATGTAAGCATAATGATTATAAGCAAGACCCATTGTTCATGGAGTTTTATCAAAGCTACCCAAGAAAAGAAAAGCCACATATAGCCAGAGCAGCTTTCTACAAGAACAATCCCAGCCCTGAGTTCGTTCAGAGTATGGTCGCTGATGTACGCCGTCGGCTTGAGAATAATTGGGCTGGTCGTCCTAAAGAAAAAATACCGTTACCTGCCACATATTTAAACCACAAAGAGTGGGAAGGCGAAATTTACCAGACGTCGACCAAGGAAGGGTCTTCAAATAACAATAAATCGAACTGGTACTCAAATGGACTAGAGTTCAGTGGCGGACAAATGGTGATATAATTATGATGTTGGCGAAACAAATATCCGAACAACTTGCTGATTGCGCTGACGATATAGCCCGTTATCTATTCCCGAATGGTAAAAAACACGGGAACGAATGGTGTGTTGGCAGCATTGATGGCGAGGCGGGTGACTCGATGAAAATTCACCTCACAGGGTCTAAATCTGGGGTATGGTGTGATTTTGCAACTGGAGAGAAAGGGGACTTACTTGACCTATGGGCCGTTAAACGCAATTTAAGCGTTCTAGAGGCAATGAAAGATGCTTGTGGCTACATTGGTATTACCTTTGACAGGATCTCCTCACCAGCGTCTTCAAAATTCGTTAAACCGCAAAAGAAAGACTTGCCCTTGGCTACTTCGATGGGAAATGTGCTTTCTTACCTCGAAAATGATCGGTATTTGAGCAAGGAAATACTGAATCGCTTTCAAATCGAAGCGAACGGCGATGAAATTGTTTTTCCATATCTTGATGAGAAGGGAGAGCGAATTTTTGTTAAATATTTGAAAATCGACCGACCGAATGGAAAAAAACAAATCCGAGTCGAAGCAAATTGTCAGCCCTGTTTATTCGGATGGCATTTAGTACTCAATGCACGAAAAATAATTTTATGTGAAGGCGAAATCGACGCGATGACTGTAAGTCAATATGGATTTCCCGCTTTGTCTGTACCATTTGGAGGAGGCACGGGCGATAAGCACAAATGGATTGAATATGAATATGAAAAATTATCTGTATTTGATCAAATTTATCTCTGTTTTGATAATGATAGTGAAGGCAAGGCAGCTGCAAATGATGTCGCTGAACGCCTTGGTCGATTTCGATGTAAAATTGTTACACTTCCTTTAAAAGATGTAAATGAGTGTCTGGTCAATGGTTTAAGTAAAGAAGATTTTGTTTATTATTTGAAAGATGCAACTACTTGTGATCCTGATGGTTTAAAAGATGCCAGCGTATTTGAAGACGCATTTATCAAAGAATGTTTTTACGCGGATGATTCCAAAAAAGGATATGAATCCCCATGGAGTAAAACGCAAGAGAGCATACGATTTAGACCTAATGAATTATCGATTTGGACTGGAATTAATGGTCACGGGAAAAGCCAATTTTTGGGGCAAGTGATTCTCGATTTGATGATACAAGGAGCTAGAGTATGCGCGGCAAGTCTAGAGCTTCGACCCTATAAGTTCTTAAAAAGATTAACCATTCAGGCTACAGCAATGAGAAATTTTAGCGAAGATTATGCTCGAGCTGTGTTCCAATGGTACGGAGAAAAATTATGGTTAGTCTCATTGACAAAAAAAGAAAAAGCGGATGCAATGATGCAAATGTTTGAGTATGCCCACCAACGTTATGGGATAGATGTCTTTGTTATTGACCCTTTTACGAAGCTCGGTATTTCTCAGGATGATTATAAAAGGCAAACGGAATTCATTGAAGAGCTGTGCGATTTCAAAGAAAGAAATAATTGTCATATTCATCTAATTGTTCATCCTAGAAAACAGGAAAATGAGTCATCAAACATTAATAAAATGGATATAAAAGGAACAGGCGCGATTACTGATTTAGCAGATAACGTATTTACCATATGGCGAAATAAAGAAAAAGAAAGAATTAAAAACATACAAAAATATGGAGGCACGTTGAAGCCCGCAGATCATGATAAATTGCTGATGAGTGATGTTATGTGGAAATGCGACAAACAACGTGATGAGGATGGCGGAGAAGGCGTATTTGGATTTTATTTTGATAATGACTCGCTTCAATATCTTGAAAATGAAAGTCATCATGCTAAAAGATATGTTGAATACTCATGTCTATCCGAATAAATAAAAACAAAAAGCTGGCTGAGGGAATGATTCATTCTCTCGCCTGTAAATACAAAGTAAACATCAAATTAATTACTGGATTTATTGTGGCGCGTTTGATGGATGATCAAGATATATTAGACTTTCAAAAAGGATTGCTTTCAGAAGAGGTATTGAAGTTGCACGTTAAAGTATGGGTAAAGAGCGGTATGCCGGATTATAGACATGGAAAAACACTAAAAATGCTATCGCGTGAATAAGAATAATTCTCATTTCCTACCAAAGTCCCCATTCATTTTCACCAAATAACTCCATTCATCTCCAAACTCACCATTCACTGAAAATATTTCATTTTTTGATAAATTGGCTTAGACGTTAATCAACTGGAATAGGGCCGGATTTTACGGTTCGTGTCACAAGCCCACACTTTCTTAAAAGACCCGGTTATGGTTTTTTGTCTTTTCAAGTAGCTCCATTAACCCCCATTTACCCCCAAAATCCCCCATTACCTCCATGAAAGAAGAGCTCACCCGCACACAAAAAGCCGCAGAGGAGTGAGCCATATCTTCCTAAATTTAAGCTAACACATGTGATTGTCTGATTTCATCTATTAGTAAATCAATATTTTTATTTTTAAATCTTCTCCACCTTTTCCCCGTTAAAATGCTTATGATAATTTCATTTTCCTTTGATACCACATTGGCGGCAAAACGCTGACGGTTCTTTGCCATGTCCCATAGCATCGGCACTATTTTGGTAACTTGATCCATGTTATCCCCTTAATCTTCGTCTCTAGATGAGTCGTAGTCGACATCACATTTATGATAGTACCTTTCATCACATTCGCTGCATATCCCGCATTGACTTAGACATTCATATTCATCGCCGAACCAGCCATCCATCATTCCATGATAAGCCATTATATAACCTCCTTGTTATTCATCTTAAGAATACAAAATTCTTTGAGCATAGGGATCATTTCGATTAAGTCATCGATGTTTTTAAATTCCTGATTCAGCATATCCTCTATCCATAATCCATAAGAGATAGATTCCTTTATTGAATGATTGAACCACCAAATATCAACCGATATATTTGCAGTTCGCCCAAGGTTTAGATGAACCCATTTAATGAATTCATTAACTTTGTCTAACTTGAAAGGGTCTATTATCATTTTATTATCCTGTTATTTTCGATTAAAAAGTTTATTAATTTCACTAAGACCCATAAAAGGCCAGAACACAGCAAAAAGTATGACTTCTGCCCTGCTTGTATTTTACTTCCAGACCTTATTATTTTGCTTGGTGATTGCATTATGCAAATAAAAATTACTATTGTCAATAATATTTGCTTAAATATCTTTATAAGTGCTATTTAGCAGAGTTATTTTCCTTTTGATGAATCTATGCTATTATTAGAAAAATAAATACAGCTAAGGATAGCGTATGTTTTGTAGCCGGTGTGGTGGTTCAGGAGAAGTTTATGGAAATGGAATGCTCAAGATTGATTGTTTTGTTTGTGATGGCGATGGTTCCTATGAGCCTGAAAAGGTTGTAAAAACGGTAAGAATTGATAAGAAGAGCAAAGCTTATAGAGACGCGATTAAAGAATTAATGGCCCTAAATCCCAACATTGATAGAGGCGAAGCTGCTAGAATGTTTGAAGAAGCTTATAACAAAAGTTGAGGTGCATTGTGGACACAGAGAAGCCCAAAAAGAAATATAATTATACAAAAAAGCCGGGTCGTCCCACAAAATATACTCCAGAGCTTATAGATGAGATTTGTGAAGCTATTGCATCTTCTGAGCTTGGGTTGCAACATTTATGTGATGCTAATCCACATTGGCCTGAACGAGCTCGTATATTTATATGGCGTAGAAAATACCCGGAATTTAAGCTCAAATACGATAAGGCAAAAGAAGAGCAAACCGATGTTTGTTTGGAATATATGCAAGAAATTGTGAACGAGCCTCATACATATACCGACAAGGATACCGGCGATAAAAGAGTCGATGTTGCAATGCTTAAAGTAAAATTAGATAACATGAAATGGCAGATGGCTAAGCTTAAGCCTAAGAAGTTCGGCGATGCTAAAAGTGATGTTGATACATCTCATGCTGCTGAAAGTCAAAAAGCACTAGAGCATGAAAAGAGATTAGAAGAAGCATATAAAAAGGATTGTTGATGACTAAAAAACATGTAGAATTAACTCATGTTATTGACCTTATTTGCAAACCCAAAAAAAATAAAATAATAAACCCGCCAAGCCTCTGTTGGTTTCTCACACATTCCAGACATGCTCAAACCGCGCGGGTTCCTATATAGGGATTTAAATGATGTTTCCAATTGATACGGGTAATAAGCTCCCTAATAGTTTTAGAGACGAGATTGTTCCATTATTAATAATAATTGACGAACTGTCTCTCTCTATTCAGAACTTACAATCGCGCGTTGATAGAATCGTTGCGCTGTGCTCCTCTGATCGAATGCAGGAAATTATTAGAATTATTGATAATGTAGACGAACGCGTTTGGGAAATATTAATGTAATTTATTGCAACATACTGAAAACAACCTATAGCGCATCTCAGTTTTATAGCTGGGTTGTTCCCTAGCGGCCCTCTAGCGCGCGAAATGGGCATTAGAGTTGGAATTGATAAAAAATGACAATCAATTCAATCACATGAAAAACACCATTAAATCAGTTGGTTATATAAAATTACAGCAATGGTATCACATGAGATATGTTTTTAATACTAAAAAGGAAGTTAAATGGCCATATTGAATCAATGGATTGATGATAAGTTAGCAGTCATAGTCAGCAATTTACCTACATTAATACATCAAGACGCCGCAAGCTTTGCATCTGGCTACAATACAGGTTATAAATCTGCACTGCTTGACCTTGAAAAAAAACTAGATAATATATTGGAGGGCTCAGATGGCTACCCTCCTTCATTGCCTCAGATTTATAAATCCACTTCGGAATTTGGAGATTTATTTTGATGGACAGCATACTCACCTGTAAAAAATGCCAGCAACCGCTTGATAAGCCTGAATTAAATGAGTCTCTACCAGATAGCTCTAATGATTCACCATTGATTACTACTTCCGCTATAACCACTGGAGCAGGGAGAAATCATATGATTGACTGGGTGATTGAAGTAGTGAAATTATGTACATGGTTAGGGATAATATATTTCATGATAAAAACATTTAAATAGATTATTCCCCGTTAGCTCAGTTGGTAGAGTTCGTGACTGTTAATCACGCGGTCGGTGGTTCAAGCCCATCACGGGGAGCCACACTACAAGCGGAAGAAATAGCATTCAACCAGCCCCAATCCTGGTTGATGGGTGTCAGCACGCACCAGACAATGGACTGTCCCTACTTTAAGGGAGTAAATGTTCTTCAGTGCTCTGCAAGGGTCGGCAGTAGTAAGGATCGAAGAGGGTGCAATCCCCTCCTTTACTTTTAATAGGACTTTGATGGTCACAGAAGATGAACGATTGCGATTACGATCAAAGCTCAAGGGAAGTCTTATCGAGTTTACAAGATACTTTTATCCATTACTAACAGGCCGTACATTTATTGTGTCACAACCCCAGGGTAGAGAATCTCACCACTTGATTATTTGCACTGCTCTCACCCGAGCTGCACGATTAGAAATACCTAATCATAAATTATTAATTAATGTCAGCCCAGGCTCAGGAAAATCAACATTATTATCCATGTGGATTGCATGGACAATGGCTAAATACCCTGATTCACGCTTTCTATATATTTCATATTCTAAAGTACTAGCTGCAAAGCATACGGAAACAATTAAACGTATCATGCAACTCTCAACTTATGGACATTTATTTGATGTAAGGATTAGACATGACTCAAAAGCCAGAGAATATTTTCAAACAACTGCTGGCGGAGCTGTGGCTGCATTTGGAAGCGGTGGAGCGATTACCGGCCAAGACGCAGGGCTACCAGCACTTAAGCGATTTTCAGGTGCTGTTATTATTGATGATGCGCATAAGCCGGATGAAGTACATAGCGATACAATTCGACAATCTGTTATCAACAATTACAGAGAGACTATCCAGCAGCGTGCACGCGGAATAAATGTACCAACAATCTTTCTGGGGCAACGACTACACGAAGACGACTTAGCGGCGTATTTGATTTCAGGAAAAGACGGTTACGAATGGCACAAAGTCATTCTAGAAAGCCTTGATGGCGCTGGAAATGCGATGTACCCAGAGATAAATCCCAAGGAGATGCTCTTTAAGAAGCAAGAGACTGACCCTTACGTATTCGCCAGCCAGTATCAACAGAATCCCATTCCCTCAGGTGGTGCATTATTTAAACCTGAATGGTTCGTGATGCTGGAAGAAGAACCGAATGTATTGTATAGTTTTATTACAGCAGATACTGCAGAAACAGCAAAAAGCTATAATGATGCGACTGTATTTAGTTTCTGGGGCATATATGAAATTGAATCTTTTGGTATAAAAACAGGTCAATTTGGGATTCATTGGATAGATACCCTTGAGACAAGAATTGAACCTAAAGATTTAATGCCAACTTTCTTGGATTTTTGGCAGGAATGCATGCGCTATAAGAAACCCCCCGAAATGATTGCTATAGAAAAGAAATCGACTGGTGGGACCCTGTTAAGTTTATTGGACGAAATACGAACCGCAAAGCTTATGGACATTCCTAGAACAAGAGAGCAAGGAAATAAGACAAAACGATTCTTAGAATTGCAGCCATATATAGCTAAAAGACGCGTTTCTTTCCCAGCATACGGACGCCATGTAAAGCTTTGTTTGGAGCATATGAGTAAAATTACAGCGAATGAGACGCATCGTTGGGATGATATTGCAGATACATGTGCGGACGCTGTTAAAATAGCACTAATTGATAAATTACTTATCTCTGCGCATATCAATGGCACTAATTACGATGAGATAGCAAAAAACTTAACACTGCACCGCACAAACTTAAATCGACTCAGAAAGAATGCGTATACAAAATAGTTAAATAAGATACAATAAATACATCTAAAGAGAAAGGATTCTCTTAAAGGAGCTGCTACATGGACGTAGCGAAACGCTATCAAGATAATCTTGCGCGCATCAAGAAAAAAGTACGCAATGCGCATGACTATTTCAAGCACAACTACGACCGTTACAATGAATTTCGGAAGTTTGTGTTTGAGTCGTCGTTAACAGAAGACGAAATTACTCTATTGATGTCAAGGAATCTACCTCAGTTGGAGTTTAACGTTTTAGAGGCTTACCTCAGTAGGCTTTTAGGTGAGTTCTCAAAACAAGAGCCAGATATTAAAGTCAATGCTTTTGATGAAGACCGGGCCGACCCTGTAACGATTAAAGTAGTCGAGCAGCATCTGAAACATGTGTTTATGGACGCAAACAATGAGCACACTCGGTACGAGGTCTACAAAGACTTATTATCGGGTGGGTTTAGTGTCATGAAAGTCTTTACTGACTATGAACATCCAATGTCTATGAATCAAGCCATCAAATTCTCTAGATGCGAGCCCACTCTTTGTGGTTTCGATAAGATTGCCCGATATTCACATAAAGGCGATGGCAATTTTTGTTTTGAATTATTTCCTAAAGATGGAGATGAGTTTCAAGAAGAATATCCAGACATCTCTATAGGGACATTGAATTTTAGAAGAGATTTTTCGGGGTTCAATTGGTCTTATCTTAATGACAATAGCAAAATTGTTGTTGTCGGAGACTACTACGAGAAGAAACGCAAAGAAGAAACGATTGTCGAAGTGCGCGATGCCGGTGTCATGACCATGAAAAAATACCGAAAGATGGTTGATGAATGGGATGATATTACTGTACCTCCTTCGATTATAGGTAAATCCCGAAAGACAACACTAGACACCATTTGCCGCTATCGGGTAATTGAAAGCCAAGTTATCGAATACGAAGAAACTGATTACAGCCATCTGCCATTGGTATTTATTGACGGCCATTCATTGTTGATTAAGACTCCACGAAATGGCAACATTAGACAAGTAACGAGACCCTATGTGTATCATGCGAAGGGTGCTCAGCGCCTTAAAAACTATGCAGGTATTTCGCTTGCTAATGAAATTGAAAACACGGTACAACATAAATTCATGGTGGCTAAAGAAGCTCTTCCAAAAGAAGAAAAGTTTCTTGATGCATACCGAGATGTACAGAAAGAAGCTGTACTTGTATTCAATTCTGTACATGAGTCTAACCCTGATTTACCTATTAATAACCCGATAAGGGAGATTCAACGCGTGCCGGCTCCTCCTGAGATTGCGCAAGCGTTTACAGGTACTGATTCCCTTATTCAAAACGTACTCGGTTCATATGATGCTAGCCTTGGGATTAATAACAATCAATTGTCTGGAGTGGCTATTGTTGAAGCTGCAAGTCAATCTAACGCAACAGCAATGCCTTATATCGTTGGTTGCTTGCAAGGATTTCAGCGTGTGGCCCAAATTTATGTTGATTTGATGCCCAAGTACTTCACAACACCTCGAACTATACCCATCTTAGATGAAGAAGGAAAACGACACTTTGTCCGTATCAACTCTGAAGGCGGTATGCCGATGGACTTTGATACTAATGCGCTGAATGTCTCACTCAAAGCTGGTGCTAGCTTCCAAGTTCAGAAATCCAGAACAATTATGATGGTGAAAGAGATTATGGGCATGTCGCCTCTTGTAGCTCAGTTTATGGCTGAGAAAGGCTTGAACTTCATTCTCGACAACATGGAAGGTAAAGGCGTTGAAGAATTGAAGTCACTCATTAATGAATGGGTACAACAATACCAACAAGAGAAGAAGCAAGCCCAGGAAGCGCAACAACAAAACCCTGCGGCGATGAAGGCTCAGACGGATGCTGCGAAGCTTCAATTCGAACAACAGAAAGCGCAAGCACAATTCCAAATTGACATGGCTAAATTGCAACAAGCAGAACAGAAAGTTACAGCCGATTTACAATTAGGACAGCAATCAAGCAGCGTGCAAGTGCTCAAAGCAATGACTGAGCGATTTGCAAAACAAGTCGATTATTCTTTGAAGCATAAAGATATGGGCCATAAACACATTAAAGAAGCTTTGGAAACGCATCATAAGATAAGGCAATCTCATGGAAAGCATAGAGCACATAACTGAGTTAAATGGGAAGCAAATGAGTAGCATCAGCTTTGGAGAGTTAGTAAAGCAATTAACAGGCGCATCTTTTGAGGCAGTTTATAAGGACTATTTAAACAAAGGAGAAGGCAATGGCAAAAGGGAAGGTAACTTGGAATGATTTACATTCCGCTACATTTAATGAATTAAAGAAGACATACCGAATTAATGACCGCCAACTTGAAAATCAAGTAAGAACACATATGGATGGCGCTGGTAACGCAGAACGACGCGAATTATACAAAACAGTATGGGATAAGAAAAGATGATCACAGTGCAATCTCTGGAAGCAAGAAAAGATATATTAGCTACAACGCTTTGCAGTTGTGAAGAAAATTTGGCATCAGTAAAACAACGCGCAAAGATTATTAAAAAAGAAATTGAGAATACACGAGGCGCTATTCTTGAACTAGAAAGCCTTATTGATGGAGTCGATCATGCCTCTTACTAAAGGCAAAAGTCGCAAAGTTATATCTGAGAACATTTCGGAGATGGTCGCTGCTGGCCATCCACGAAAACAAGCAATTGCTGCCAGCCTAAACGAAGCTCGTGAATCTGGTGCAAAAATCCCAAAAAAACCTAAGGACCAACAAATGAAGCACGAGCATAAAAAAGAACATCACAAAGAAGATCACAAAGAACATGCTAAGAAAGAACCCCATGGGAAACATGAGGCACATAAAGACATGCATCATCACCACAAAGAAATGCATAAACATCATATGAAAGAATTAAAACACCATGAAAAAATGATGTCGCACCATCACAAAGGAACAAAAAAAAAGTAGGCCATCCTGATAAAAAGGAAGATGAAGGATTAATACGTAAAATGGTTAAAAAGGGCTGTTTAAAATGATAAAAGAATTAGAACAAAGATTGGATGTTATATGTGAATCACTAGAAGGTCAGAAAGAAGAGTTTGAAGAAGCTGCTACGCTTTGCGCCCAAGCAATAAATGGAATGAACCAACGAGTCGAAAGGATAGAAAAATGGATGGAAAACGTAAATCAGTTAAGAAAGATAAATCGGGAAAAGATAAAAGCCCATACTTGAGACACGAAGAAAAGGATACAAAGAAAGCATTTAAATCGGTTGAAAAATCTGTAAAGCCTGTTGCAAGAGATACAAATAAAACGAGACGAAATACTACTAAAGCTCGTATTGTTGGTGATACGGTAAAGACAGAAAAGCCCGCTGCGAATCTCAGGAGAGCTATGAAAATAGGGATGAAAAAAGATTGTTAATTAAATATTTATACGATTAAGTACAGGGAGGTTAATATGAGTTTATTTAGTTCGATGATATTGCCGAGTTTAGAAAAGGGTCTGATTGCCTTAGAACCTGAATTTAAGATATTTCTCTTAAGCCAAGCTAAAGCAGCTTTACCCGATTTATTAAACTGGATCGAAAGAAAGCATGCCGAAGAGTCTTTGGCTCAGAGTGGATATAGTCATGACTAATAATTGGATAAAAGGGGCTATTAAGCATCCTGGCAAATTGCATCGTGAACTTGGTGTTCCAGAAGGAAAGAAAATTCCAGCCAGGAAAATGGCTAAGGCAGAGCATAGCAATAATCCCACGATTCGAAAAGAAGCCAATCTTGCAAAGACATTAAAAGGATTAGGAGCTAAGTAATGGGCGAAAATAAAGAAAAATTGAATGAAAAGAAAGCGAAGGAATTTTTCATGCCTAAAAAATCAAATTGCGGGCGCGTTTCCTATCCAATTGGTCTTACTAAAATGCTGAAGGAATATGACAAAGAATTATTGCATAAACTACCCAATGAACTGAGGGGGGCTTTAAAAAATAATTATTCTGGCGCTTGTGATTATCATTTGAATGAATTCATACATGGGTTTTTTTAAGGGAGCTAAAAATGAAACAAAATGGCGGATACAATAAACCTTCTCATCCAAGGAAAGGAATGATCGACAATCACATTGTACGTGATAAACATCAAGAAGGAATCGAGAGAGTCAAGCAACGTAAAAGCGAACACGATCCTCGAGATACTGAGGGACATAACGGCAAAATGGGACGCGGTGATAAGGCCGAATGGGCACGCAAGGGCGATTCATTAACCCCTAGAAAAGCGTAGCAATTAAGCTAAAATCTAATAAGGACATTACAATGGGTATTTTACAATCTCCGCTTCCTATTCCAGTAACGAATGGGAATTATCCTCAATTCAAGTTTGCTGTATTTACTGACAATTTGGGCGCCGTAACGACTGCAGGATATTTAAATAGTAGTAATATTGTATCTGGATTTCCTTTATCAAATGCAGATATTGTGATGGCATTGTACAGTTACAATCAGCAAACTACCTCAGGAACATTCGGTATATTCACGGTTAATATCGCACCTGCATCGGGACAAATTATTTTGACTTTATGGGGTAACTCAGGCGATGCAGTTCTCCCTACTACAGCAAACTATTTGGCACATTTTACAAATACCACAGGGACTATTTCTTCTGCCTCTGGTAATGTCATTCAGCCTGGAAATATTTCTGCGGGTTTGTCAGGAACAGCCGGAACAGTAGCCTCTTTCCCTTCTGTTGCAAGTAAAGGTTCTTTAATATTGGCAGGCGTTGCTAATACAGGAAATACTAATACGACTATCAGTAATTCTGCAATGGGTCAAGCTTCAGTGATT